>Ga0326727_10003647_pt1 | contig 48599 bp, 38 predicted proteins | sample MB2enrmetagenome_FD_207643 | JGI IMG/M metagenome (GOLD analysis project Ga0326727, IMG submission 207643) | Lab enriched peat soil microbial communities from McLean, Ithaca, NY, United States - MB29MY | ecosystem: Environmental > Terrestrial > Soil > Wetlands > Peat | place: USA: New York... | reverse complement strand
GCGCGTTCGGCGTCCGCTTGTACAATAATTTCCAGGCGCTCCTCCTTGTGTTAGCCTTGGGCTGTTGCCACGTCTGCGAATGCGTTGGCCAAGTTGAATGGACATATGGGGGCGTAGCGCACGACCACAATGGCAGTGTATAAAACGGCACCATCGGCCACGGAAGCAGAATGGCGGGTTTCCGGCGGTTAGGCCGGGAAAGCAGCCGACCCCAAAGCTACCGGGGCAGGAGTCAGGTGTTGCACGATGCGCTTGGCAAGCCGCTCGACTGGAGCTGTGTTGCGTTCCAAGAAATGAAGAGGGAGAATTGCGGATGGGGCGTCATGCCCGTCGCCGCATTTGGCGAACTACAGGCCAACCAAGCCGGCTAAGCTGGACTGCTGTGAGGAGACACCGCCATGGCAAACAACAACCCCTTACTTGATCTGCTTGGCATCCACCTACCGATTGTCCAGGCGCCCATGGCGGGCGTGTCTTCGCCCGCGATGGCTGCCGCAGTGACTGAGGCCGGCGCGCTCGGCTCAGTGGGCGTCGGCGCCACCGACGCGGTAGGCGCGGGGGCGATGATCGCGGCAGTGCGCGAACGGTCAAACGGGCCGCTCAATGTGAACGTCTTCTGCCATCAACCTGCTACGCCAAACCGCGCGGTGGAAGCGGCCTGGATCGAGCGGCTGCGTCCCGAGTTCGAGGCGCTGGGCGCGACACCTCCGCCAGCGCTGACCGAGATTTATCGCAGCTTCGTTGAGGATGACGACATGCTGGCCCTGCTGCTCGACGTGCGGCCATCGGTTGTCAGCTTCCATTTTGGACTGCCGCGGGAGGCCGCTATACGTGCACTACGTGATTCGGGGATTATCTTGCTGGGTTCGGTTACCAGCCTTGCGGAGGCTCGGGTCCTCGCTGCAGCGGGCATTCATGCCATCATCGCGCAGGGTTGGGAAGCAGGCGGTCACCGTGGCGTGTTCGATCCAGATGCGCCGGACGATCAGATCGGCATCATGGCGCTGACCAGGCTGCTCTCTCGAGAGATCGACCGCCCGGTTATTGCTGCTGGCGGGATCATGGACGGAGCTGGAATTGCCGCTGCGCTGAAGCTTGGCGCATCGGCGGCTCAGCTCGGCACCGCGTTCATCGCCACCGATGAGAGTCTGGCCGATGCGGGCTATCGTGCGGCGCTCCTCAGCGACGCCGCCAATCATACGGTGATGACCCGCGCCATCTCGGGGCGCCCGGCGCGGAGTCTCGCCAACCGCTTCACCGCCCTCGGCGTGGAGGTGCCGGCGGTTCAAATTCCCGCTTATCCGATCGCCTACGACCTTGGAAAGGCGCTCCACGCCGCTGGCAAGGCGAAAGCCGAATTTGGCTACGGCGCGCAATGGGCGGGCCAAGGCGCGCCGCTCGCCCGGCCAATGCCCGCCGCCCAACTGGTGGCGACCCTCGCCGCCGAACTCGAACAGGCTTGCTGACCGAGGGTCGTCACGCCAACCGATCGTCCCATGGAGGTGGGGGCACGAAAGCGGGTAGGCTGATTTTTTGGCCACAGGCCCGTTATTCGCAGGCAATTCCGGCAGCAACCGGTTGAGCCAGGCAGAGCTGACTGAAGAGGTTTCCGTGCCAAGCTGCAGCTGATCCTGTGCCTCGAAATGGCTGCGAGTGCGGTAGGGGCCGGCGATGGCATGCACCGGCAGCGCTTCACCGGCTGCATACATTGCATGCAGATTAGCCAGCGCAGGGTGCAGCCCGTAGAAGCCGCCCAGATCGAACATGCCGTCCGGCTGGCCCACGCCGGGCGGGATTAGCGGGGCGCGCAGCCCGGCCAAGCTGGGATCGCCATAGGGCGGCAGGGCGGCCATGCCGTCCAGCGCGCCGCGCAACAGCACCACGGCGAAGCGCTGATCGGTCGACGCATCGACCACGGCAAGACACGCCCTCCCGGCAAAGCCGGCGGTAGCAAGGCCGAGCAGAGAGGCCCGGCGGGACAAGGAAAGGCTAGGCAAATGGCCTTGTTCTGGATTCATCGCCGTTGGAACTCCGGGCAGGCGAACAACAGCGCCAGCGCCTCGCGCGGGGAACTGGCCTCCTGCATGGCCTGAATGGTTACCTTGGACTGCAACGGCCCGAGCGCGCTGGCCGTGATAGCGTGCGGATCGGTGCCTCCTGCGATTCCTGCAGACCAGAGCCTCCACCGCCGCGATCGTAACGAGAGGGCGCCGCCCTTGGGGAATATGGGCTCGCGGGCGCTGCGGCAGCCAGAGCCCTTATGCAAAGACCTCGACGTCTTTCGGCAGGCCGGCGATGAAATCGGCCATCGCTGGCGTCGGGCGGCTTGTGTTCATTTTTGACATCAAATGAAGTTTGTTCTTCACGAGAAATCGGTATGTCAGAGCTCTCTTTCGTGCGGCATATTAAGTGCAAATTTGGCAACAATGATTCCCTGCATTGGTAACATGGCGGCATGATTTGGTAAAACCAAAGTGGTGTATCTAAAAGCTCTCATATTCGCGACGCATCCTCATTTATTTAGTTCAACGCAAAAGTAGGACTTTGAGTATGCGGCAAAACGGCAACATAATGAGGCATGAGCACCGATACGTCATCGCTGATCCCTGGACGCTCCAGAGAAACCGACAGCCAGCCGTCTGGCCACACGATGAAAGCCGTCCTCCCCTCGGGCGGACCCGGGCGATCACGCGCACCTGGGAAGACGCAAGGACCGATAGCACCTGCTCCTTACGAAGACATCCGGGCATGGTGTAGCCTAAGAGAAATTGCAACCGACAGCGCCGGCCTCCTTGAGTCACCTTTTGGCCTGCCGCTTAATCAACCAGTTCAATCTTATCTGATCCCAACACCAATGATCAGCCGTTCCCCCGAAACTCTTTTGGGGATTGATAATGGCGATATATGGGCCTGTACTGTGGAAGCGGCAATTCAAAGCGCATACCAAGCTTTGGGACCGGTCTTGAGGCAACTCGCCCTGCACCAGGAGAGCGATGGCTCCAAAAACAAGAAGGAACCAACATCCGAAACCTTAGCACAATATCACGAACGTGCTCGAATTCTCCTGAGGCGTTATTGTGATGACTGCAAGTCACCGGTCGAACTCGAGAATATTGACCTCCAGCATCTCGCCGAGTGGCTTCTTGCAAAGAGACTGACTTGGAAGCCACAGACTTGGCGCTTCTATCGAACAGCTTTATCTGATTTTCTGGGCCGGATTGACCGATGGGATGCCGCACGCGCGTTGGCCATTTTGCGAGCTGAAGATGAGGATTACGCGACGCTGGTCGGCGACAAAACAAATGTAAGCCAGCGTGTCAAATTCTTTTCCCTACACGATTTTCACAATGCCGTTTCGTATTGCGCCAATAAATTTGGAAAGCAATCTGACCATACGCTGGGAGACTATCTGCAGGCAAATCTTGCCGTGGGCTTACGCCCATGGGAATTCCTTACATCCGAAATGCGCTGTATTCCAGACAAAAGAGCACCCTTCGGCAGACAGGTCTGGTTGTTCGTCTGCAATGCCAAATTCTCGGCCGGTCATGCGAATGGGCCAGTGCGAGCCATCGATCTCAGCGCCCTATCGGGAACCCAAATCCAAGCGATTCAAAGAACCATTCAAGGTGCGCGGATGCAGCATGAAATAACTTGCTACAATGACTGGCTAAGAACCTCGAACAACGTCTTGCATAGATTATTCAAACGGGGCGTAACCACCCATAAATACAGCATGTATTCGGTGCGGCACCAGGCGGTGGCGAATTGGAAATTGGTCTATGACCATATTTCTGTGGCTGCCCTATGCGGACACGCCACGCCCACGACCGCCAAAGTGCACTATGGCTCGGTGAAGTCCGCTTGGTCAGCAGCGCGAGTAAAGGACTTCCTTGTACGTCCTAGCCAAGCCGACATCCAACGTTTGAAAGATCGACTGGAAATGAGTTCGAATCGCAACTGGCGTTGAGCCCCCTTTACCCCAATTAGGGCACTCCGCTACATCATTCGTGTGCTCGGAAACAGATATTCGTGCCGATCTCAGGCTGTAGTGGCCGCTTGATCCAGCAGTTTGCCCTGATAGGGAGCAACTGTGGATCGGCGTCACGCTGTAACCCCACAAAGCCGAGCTAAATCTGATGGTTGGCGTGCCGTTTGATACCGAAACCCCTTGCCGATTTACACTCGAGGCAGCCGAGCAATACGGCGTCACCAGCCACCGGATACGCAAGCTGATCAAAGCCGGCGTGCTTCGCGCCGGACAGGTCGTTCCCGGTGCGCCGTTCCAAATCCTTGCCGCAGACCTTGCCGCACCCTCCGTGGCGGCGGCGGTCGGGCGTAAAAGCCGCCCGTGTCACCTGGCTGCCGACAATCAACTTCCAATGTTTCCAGCTACTTGAAGAGGAGGTGGACAATGACTCACGCGTCGCCTTGCCACGCGGAACCTGGCTATGCCACTCAGGGTGACGTTTGACGGTATCCCCATGGCAAAAGCGACATCACTGAACGCCAAAAATCTGGAAGCGCTTGGGACGGAACGCCTAGCCGCGTTGCTGATCGAGATCAGCACGGGGAACGCCACGGCACAGCGGCGGCTGCGGATGGAGTTGGCGGGCGCGCAAAGCCCCGGCGAGCTGGCCCGGGAGGTGCGCAAGCGGCTTGCCGCCATCGGCCGGTCGCGGTCGTTTGTGGATTGGCAGGGGATCAAGCCCCTGGCGGCCGACCTCGCGGCACAACACGCCGCCATTGTAGGAGCCGTCGCCAAAAACGATCCCATGGAAGCCTTCGACCTGCTGTGGCGCTTCATGGCCCTGGCCAGCCCGGTATTCGCGTGCTGCGATGACAGCAACGGGGTCATCAGCCCAATTTTTCATCAGGCTTGCGCTGATCTCGGCGATGTCGCCGTGCTGGCTAAAACATCCCCGGTGGCGCTCGCCGACCAGGCGTTCGACGCGCTGGTCGCGAATGATTACGGCCAATTCGACGGGCTGATCCCGGCTTTAGCACAGGCGTTGGGTGCGGTGGGCCTGGGGCATTTGAAGCAACGGATGCTCGATTTATCGAACCGACCGGTGCAAAAGCCAGCCGAGAAGGACCGCATCAAGATCGGTTGGGGGACCTCCGGGCCGATCTATGCTGACGACATCGCCGAGCACTCTCGTGTCAGCACGGTAAAACTGGCGTTGCAGGAGATCGCCGATGCACAAGGAGACGTGGACGCCTTCATCGCCCACTATGACGAAGAAACCCGCAAGGTGCCCAAGATTGCTGCCGAGATCGCGCAACGCCTGCTCGCGGCCGGCCGGATGAATGAAGCATGGACCGCGATTGAGGCAGCTGTCGAGCGTAAAACCCGCGGTTGGGATTGGCCGAATTTTGCCTGGGAAGATGCCAGGATTGATGTTCTCGAAGCGCTGGGGCGCGCTGATGATGCCCAGGCGGCAAGATGGCGCTGTTTTGAGCGCTCTCTCTCGGCAAGGCATTTGCGAGCCTATCTGAAGAGGCTGCCGGATTTTGACGATGTCGCGGCTGAGGAGAAGGCGCTTGATTACGCACAGGGCTCACGGAATTTGATTGAGGCACTGTTCTTTCTCGTTTCCTGGCCGGATCTGAGCCGGGCGGCCGCGTTGGTGGTGGAACGTGCCAGCGAGTTGGACGGCGATCAGTATGAAATCCTCTCCCCGGCCGCGGAGGCGCTGGCGGCCAAACATCCTCTTGCGGCTGTATTGACGCTGCGGGCGATGATTGATTTTACCCTGACCAGGAGCCGCTCCAGCCGGTATAAGCATGCCGCCCGTCATCTGCTGGAATGCGAGAGCCTGTCCTCGGCGCTTGCGGATTTTGGCGCATATGAGCGGCACGACGCCTATGTGGCGCGGCTGCGCTTACAGCATGGGCGGAAGAGTTCATTTTGGAGCTTGATTTCGTGATGAATACTACCTGGCTCGAATCGGCCAGGCCCCGCGGTGAGCCGAATGACTGTTGTCTATAAATCGGCAGGGGGTTTCGGCGCCGATCGGCGCGCTAACCGTCAGATTTATCATGTTTTTATGGGAACACATCATGATGCCGAATCACAATGTGACCTCATGAGATCTACTTCCCCGAGTTTCACGCGTGAAACTGCGCAGAGCTCTATCCACTCGAGTTTCATGCGTGAAACTATGCAGCGCCCTATCCACTCGACTTTCACGCGTGAAACTTTACAGACGTCGACCGGGCGCACTTGGCCGGGGTGATTGGCGCGGCGGGGCCAGTGCGGCGATCGCCGCCATTGCCGCCCCCGGGGCTGCTCCAGCCGCTCGCCGAATATGAGGCCACGATCGGAGGCGGCTGGTGATGGCGGCCGTCGATCATGAGGCGCTGGTCCCGATGCTGGACCGGCAAAAGTTGACCGCGATTCGCAACCAGCTCGACACGCTTCTGGATGAGGCGCCGCGCTCCGAGATGAATTTGCGCGAAGCGCTGGCGTTCCTCGCCGAGCGCGAGATCAGCCCGGCGTGACGAGCGGCGCATCGGCATAGCGAGCAGGCTTATAGTTTATTCAGATTTGGTCCGACACGCCATCCAAGATGACATCGTCGAGCAGCCATGCCGTCGAATCAGCCACACCTCGCACAGCCGTTCCATATTTCGACCGGCCAGTATAATCGACGTGCTGGTGGCCGTGGACGACTAGGCGTGCACGCATATCCCGCGCCAAAGCATCTAGCCCTTCAAATCCATATCGATGACTGGCGGGCGCTTCGTGAGTTACAAGGATATCGCATTTCTTGTTTTTCAGCCGAGCAACATCCGCGGGAAAGATCGTATCTCGATGTGAAAGCGGTAGACCCGGGATTTCGTCGCCCATAGCCTTCCACCGATCAGCGCGGGCGGTTCGGCGGATCATATCTGCCGCTGAATCATAGTTGGCTTCGTTCGCATCTCCCTCGTATCGGGGAGCCCAGACCTTCGCCTTGAAGACCCCGCCAAGGCCGGCGATCAACCAGCCATCGAGCATTGCGATATTACCTTGTAAATTCCCTTCCGGGTAATCGCAGACCAGATGTTCGTAAAACATGCGTTCATCAGTATCGTGATTGCCGAGGATATACTTCCATTGCGGCGCGAGATCCCAGACCGGCTTCAGCTTAACACGCAAAGGCTCATCTAAATCCATGTCGCCGAGCAAAATGACCGCGGCCGGCCGATGTTTCTCGACCGCTCCAAATAATGGCTGCCAGACACCATGGGGATCACCGTAAAAAAGAATGCTCATAATTCCACGTCATCATCCTTGTTTTCGTCTTTCAGCTGCGACCTGCCCACCGACTTCCATCCAGTTGGTATCAGAGACCAGGCGTGGTTGTTGCTCGTGTGGGCGGGTGTTGCAAGGAGTTGAAGCGGCCCCAGACGGCGGGGCCGGTTCACCCTGCCTGCCATGGCCCGCTCATCAGTGAGGTAGGTCCACAGGCGCCCGGTCCTGGTCTTGCCCAGCCAAACCCAAGAAAGAACGTCGCAACCCAACTCTGGAGCCCTCCGGAGTATACTCTCAACATCCCACTCTTCCGCCAAGGCAGCCTTCACCGTCAATCAACGGATCTGAGGCCAAGCCAGGAAAGCTCTACAAGGCGCCCATCAGTTGACGGGTTACCTCAGGTAAGCCGAAGGCATCGATCCAAAGCCCTACCGGCCGGATACAATATTTTCCTGGGCGAGATACCCGCGTGACCCAGCCCATCATCATTGAATCCTGAATATCTGGATTGCTTCCGATGGCTGGGACGAAGCCGTGTTTGTGGCGCTGCTGTCTACTCGCTTTCTACGCCGTCTAAGAATTCCAAAACCAGCGCCATTCCTTGCTCGCTGCCAGCAGCTAGAAGCCGCGGGATATGGCCACGCAATCCTTCCTCCTCGAAAAAACACCAATTATGTCCGTCAAGTGGTACGAACACCTCCATCGCTTTATTTCTAATAGTCTCGACCCTCTCGGCAGCCTCTTTTTTGAAGATTATATTTCGGGGCAAAAAGACATCGCTATCCCATTCTTTCTGCTGAATTTCATGTAGAACGCTGGAGATATTATAAGCGTAAATGATGTCGGTATCTTTCACGATAAGCCTGTTCTTCTACTGGTTCGTCTGGTCCATGGGTGAATACCGCATAGATATTTTTATCGCCAATTGTGCCGACAACTTTCATTGACGGTCAGCATCATCTGGTCGAACGCCACTTCTGGCGTGGAACATCGCAAAAATGAAGTCGGGCGGATCAGGAGATGCATTAGTGTCTTCCGGAAAATTGATCGCGTGCCAATAAAACACCCTCAAGAAGGCGTTTTAGTGATCTCAGTGAACCACCAGACCACGCCGCTGACAGAGCTTCCATTTCATGAAAATTAAGATGCGAAATCCATCTCTTATCTAACCCCTTAGACGTTGTGATCGCTTCGATCAGACGAGGCACAATCGCGGGAAGGTCGGCAAGCGTCGGGGACGGAAACGCTAGAATGCGACAACGATCTCGGAACGGCTTCGGCAAAGGTGCCACATTGTTTGCGGTAGCAAGCCAGACTACACCGCTTAGATCGACGGAAGCTTGAATAAAGATATCATGATACTTTGACGCTGATCGCGGCTCAAGGAATGGCAACAATGCATCAAGCAGGTTGCCGTTGAACTTAGAGGTCGCGGCCTTTTCGATTTCGTCCAATATGATAAGCGGGTTAGCCACGCGGGTCGAAATGACCAATGCGGTCGGCATGGCAGGTTCACCAGACGACCAACGTCTGGCTGTTCCAGCCGCCGAGGAATCGTTGATGCCGGCACACGAATAAGTTTCGAAAGGTAACTCGAGAAGCTCACCAAGCCTTTGGGAAAACGTTGTTTTTCCACAACCAGGCGGCCCCACCAGAGCCGTCGGTCTCATTGCGATATAATCGCGCGATGCTAGATCACCAAGAATCGCATCTGCTACGCCGATAGCATATGGAAATTCATTAGCAAGAATCTCGCGAATATATTTAAGATTTGGAATGGCCTTTAGAGGAAGCTTCTTACCAATCAGCTCCTTCAGAGTGGAGCTAAATTGATCTTCATTTCGTTTCGTTGCGTTTCCAATGGTGGAAAAGACAACGATAGAAGAACCGTCGGGATTCGGCACTGGAACTTCGTTCGCGGGATTTTTCATAGAAACCTCGCCCTCAGTTCCTTTGGGTGCCTTTTCTTCCCACAAGCTAGATGACTTTTGGAGTCTGAATAGCATTGCCTCTCCATCTCTGAGGAAGGTGCCTAGAGAGTGCGTGCGAATTCCATTAAGCGGCTGAGGCCAATCCATATTTAGCGTCAAACCGAGCAAGGTTGAGGTGATCGCCCAAAGCTCAGCAGACTCGCGTGGAAGCCTATGAATCCTTGAGACGAGGTCTTCGCATAATAACGATCGGGCGGAGACATCCCCGCCAGCCACTCGATATACAACCAGACGTCTCGCCGCACACTGGATCTCAAAAAATTTTTCCGATGTGGCTTCACATTTTTCGATTTCATCGCCAACAAATTTTAGATCTTCTAGACTGGCGCTGACCGTAAGGCGTTCAAGCGCGATTCGAACATCGTCTCGCAATGCCTCCTGGCCTTTCCCAGCTAGGGAAGGAATGATTCGCTCTGACCACGCCTGAGCGTCATGCCGCAATGACCCATTTAAAAACGACATTCCGCAGTATAGTTCTTCGAGCGTTGGAAGATGTCTGCCTTCTCTGGCAGCTCTTTCCCGTCTGTTGAAGTGATACTTCCAATCTTTTTCGTTTGCAGTAACGTTTGGCAACATTATCAACTTCTAACTAAGGCACGACGGTAATCGGGCAATCGGCTACTACACGCTGGGCACGTTCGCCCGATGAACCACTTGGAAAAGTCTGGATACATGGCACCTAAGCCACTCCATGACGCCATAACGTTAGAAAAACTAGCTGCCGCAAAATATACCGACCTTTAAGGAACATCGAGTCGCTCCAGTTCGTGACCCACAAAACAGTTACCGGCCGACGATTCGGAACGATCATACCTGGCATTATCGTTCCTGTCCAGCTTCAGTCTGGAACATGGAGCTCAATGAAATTGTCGGAATGAACGTGCTAAGAGCGCGCCAAGAACTGAAACTAACCCAAGAGGAATTGGCTGCTCGTGCGGGGGTGAGCACTAGATATATCGGGGCTATCGAACGGGCGACCGTATCAATCAGCATCACGGTTCTAGCTCAAGTTGCGGCGGCCTTAAATTTGAAGCCTGCTGAATTACTCAGAGATCAACAACACGCCAGACGAAAAAACTTATGATCTCGCATTTTCTATCCGTGCGACAGGTCCACTACGCAGGTATGCCAGAATTACTCGGGCGGTCTTTTTCGCCGTCGCTCGGAACCAACTGAGGGGTCACGAACGCGTAATTCACCTCCACTATTCCCTCGGAGGTGTTGTATTTCGGGAGCCCGGACAAAACGGACTCGCTGCATTCAGCGCTGTGCGCATCGCGATGCGGTGTTCAAGTCGAATCGCGACCCGGGTTTATTAGTTCAAGATACAGCGAGTGTATAGCCCATTGTTGAAATGCGCACTTACCGGCAGCATGTGGATCGGCGGCACGCTGTGACCCCACAAAGCCCAGCTAAATCTGATGGTTGGCGCGCCGATTGGCGCCGAAACCCCTTGCCAATTTACAGCCGGGTTCGACGAGCTTGGCGGCATCGCCTGGGACAAGGGCTGCTACATGGGCCAGGAGCTTACGGCGCGGACGAAATATCGCGGGCTGGTGAAGCGTCGGCTTATGCCGGTGGCGTTCGCAGGCCCCGCCACCGCCCCCGGCACGAAGGTAATGGCCGATGGCCAGGAGGTGGGAGACATTCGCTCCTCGGCGGGCGACCTTGCCCTGGCCATGCTGCGGCTGGATGCGCTGGAGAAGGTGCTTGACGTCGATCCGGTGCGAGTCACGCCGCACGCCTGCCAGCCTGGGTGCGGGTCATTAACGGACCCGCTCAAGGGTCCACGTGACTAACCTGCCAAGCCAACCCTCCGCAGGCCGTCACTCAAGCCGCAACAGTGACTGCCACCGAGACGAACAGCGGAGCATTACCGCCTAGAAAAAACAAAACACTGCCAAATCGATTTTTGTTTCTCTGGCGATGCAGCCACCGGGGATATTGCCTGAACGCTTACAGCGCCGCCTGATAAACGCGGTAGAAGGCATCCACAACCTCCTCGGAGGTGTAATATCTGGTTTCCCCCAGCTTTAACCTGTGATCGCCAATCTCCTCAACGTCCCGCCCCTTGTAGAGCACAGGTTGCTCGAAACCGAGATGGTACCGTTTCGAAATCCATTCGAAAACTGGAAGATCGATCCGGTCCAGGTGATAGGACCACGACAAGGCCTTGGAGGTGTCGAATGGAATATCCGCCGAGGCGGCCAGGCGTCGCGCCATTTCTACCAACAGCACCGTATGCGGATGGTTGGGAGTATAGAAGCATTTCGACTTGTGGATCGCCGTTTCAAGATGATCGGAGATCAGAACCGTACAGTCTTTCTCACGGTCACGCAGATTGGAGAGAGACGTTTCGAAAGGATCCCACGTGCCACAGGGGTTTTCCTTTAACCAGGCCACCGCCTGGGCTGCAGTCTGCCCGGCCTTCCAGGCATCTAGCACCGGCGTAAGGTGGTAATCCTCCAGCGGACTTTGCAACTTGCCCCATTTGTTCAGGTAAACGTAGCGGGTGTTGGGAAAATAGCCGTCGAAATAGACGTTGGGCCAAATCCAGGTTTTGCCCTCATGGGCTGCAAAAACGTTGCGACTACGCAACCACTCCAGCCCAAAATCGTCCGCGGTGCGCTGGATGAAGATGACAGACGCCTGGGTGAGCTTGTCCGAGACCGCATCCCGGGCCGCTTCAGTCAGCTCGAAATTCGGTGCAACCCTGTCCACTTCCAAAGTGCCGGCCGCGGTGAACAACCCTTCCAGGAACTGGGCCTGGCAATTCCCAATGATGACAATCTTAGCCACTGCGCAATTACCTGCCTGTCATACCCGGCGACGTATGTAAAAGAGTTCAGTGCAGTTTGTCTGCCCCTCTGTCAAGTACGCTGCACGCACCCTCCCGGAAAGCCCGTGGGAGACATCTGCACCCGATAATATCCGGACAAGTTATGCATACCCTGAACCACTGAATGCCTCGGCCCCTCTGGCAAGCCGGGTTTTCACCGCGCCTCCCAGGCGGAACGCAGCGAAGAAAGCGTCCCGCAAGCCAAGCGCTCCCTATTGCAAAGCAAGCCAAAAGCAGACCATATTGCAGCGTCAAATGATCGGGAGTGTGCAGATGAATCAACTCGTTAAACCTGACATCGAACACACCTCTGAAGCGTCCGATTTCCGTATTACCCCCGTAATTCTGTCGGGTGGCACGGGCTCACGTCTCTGGCCGGTCTCGCGGGCCAGCTTCCCCAAGCAGTTCTGGCCACTGGTGACCGAGCGTTCGCTGATCCAGGATACCGCGCTGCGGTCTCTGGGCGCCGGCTTCTCTGAGCCTATCGTCGTCTGCAATGAGGAACACCGCTTCCTCGTAGCCGAGCAGCTGCGCAGCATCGGCATTTCCAATGGCACCATCCTGCTGGAGCCCTTCGGCCGCAACTCCGCCCCGGCCATCACGGCTGCGGCACTCCTCGCCGCCGAGGACGACCCCGACACCGTGCTGTGGATGATGGCTGCCGATGCCGCCATCCAGGACAATGCCGCCCTGCGCCTGGCCCTCTCCGCGGCCTACAAGGCTGCCAAGGCCGGCTATGTCGTCACCTTCGGCATCAAACCGACCGCGCCGGAAACCGGCTATGGCTATATCGAGGTCGGGCCGGAACTGGCGAAGTTGCCCGGCGCCTGCCGCGTCAACCGCTTCCTTGAGAAGCCCGAGCGCGCCGGGGCCAGCGCCATGCTGGAGGCCGGCGGGTATCTGTGGAATTCCGGCATGTTCATGTTCACCGCCAAGACCGTGCTGGACGAGATGCAGACCCATGCGCCGGACGTGCTTGCCGCGGTACGCGAGGCCCTGAGTGGGCGCAAGGCAGATCTCGAGTTCGTCCGCCTGGCCAAGGACGCCTTCGCCGCCTGCCCCGACATCAGCCTGGACTACGCCGTAGCGGAACGCACCGAACGCGCCGCCGTGGTGCCGTGCGACATCGGCTGGTCCGACGTCGGCAGCTGGAGCGCGCTGTGGGAAATGGGCAACAAGGACGCCGAAGGCAACGTCGTGCATGGCGATACGCTCCTGGAAAACGCTCAGGATTGCTACGTCCGCGCCGATGGCATGCTGACCGCTGTGGTGGGTCTCAAGGACGCTGTCATCGTGACCACCGAGGATGCCGTGCTCGCCATGCACCGCGACCATGCGCAGGATGTGAAGAAGGTTGTCGAGCGACTGAAGGCGGCAAAGCGTCCCGAGGGCACAACCCATAACCGCTGCTACCGCCCCTGGGGCTTCTATGAATCGCTGATCTTCGGCGACCGTTTCCAGGTGAAGCGCATCGTCGTGCAGCCCGGGAACAAGCTCTCGCTGCAGAAGCATTTCCATCGCGCCGAGCATTGGATCGTGGTGGCCGGCACCGCGCTCGTCAGCCGCGATGGCGAGGACACCTTGCTGCGCGAGAATGAGAGCGTGTACCTGCCGCTGGGCAGCGTCCATCGCCTCGAAAACCCTGGCAAGATCCCGCTGGTGCTGATCGAGGTGCAGGTAGGCGCTTATCTGGGCGAGGACGATATCGTCCGTTTCCAGGACACCTACGGCCGCAATTGACCAGCGGCCACTCGGCGAGTGCTACTTCCCACATGTCTCCCGTTAGTTTGCCTGCAGTGTTCCCGGGTAGCCAATAATGCTTGATCAGACCCTGCCCGCCGCCGTGTTGCAGCATGTCTCGCCGCTGCCACGCTGCCTGCGCATTACATTCGGCGCGCCCTGTGCCATTCCTGGGAATATCGACATCCTGGTCAGGGGCATTCTGATCAGCTCGACTCCGGCAGGCCGCCGATTTGAACCGGGCGAGCACATCGACCTGCCCATGCATTATTTCCCCAATGTGCAACTGCCCGCCCATCTGCGCATCTGCTCAGGTGACACGGAAATCGCCGCGCCATTGGCAATCAAATCCTCGGAGGATGTGATGGCCTTGATTGGACAAGGGGAGATCAAGGCGGAAAACCTCTCCCTCGAGGCGGGACTGCTGCGCGGCACGCTCGTGCTGCACGGCAACGCGGTGTCCATCCCTCACGCTTATATCCGCCTCAACGGCGTGGTGATCCGCTCGGTCGTCGTTGAACCGCCAGTGGCTCGCGACACAGGCGGTGCCGCCTGCCGCTTCGCCGTTCCCATCCGCCCGGCGGATTTCGTGGAAAGCGGGCTTTGCATCGACCTGCATGTCAGCGGGACCGACTATCCGCTCGCCAACTTCTCGTATGTGCGCGGCGACCGGTCAACCGAGGCGCAACGCCTGCTCAAGCTAGAGGAGGAAATGCGCCAACTGCAAAAAAGCGCCACGGCACAGGTGGAGATGCTGAGCGCCAACTTCCAACGGCGCCTCACCGTACAGCAGGAACGGGTGGACGCTTTCATCGAATATGCGACGTCCATCGTGCTCGACAATTTCGCGAACGCCTTTGAATTGAAAAGCGACCCAGCCACCTTCCTGCGGGCATTGACCGAGGCCAGAAGCCGTACCGTCGGCGGGGAAGCTGCGCAGGTGCAGGTGGAGGCCATCCACAATGCCGAAGCCAAGATTGATTCCAACCTGTTCGCATTTGGCTGGTATGATCTCGAGCGCAACGAGCACGGCCCATTCCGCTGGATGGGGCAAACGGCGCTAGTCAACAACCCCTACCCGAGCCTTCCTATCTCCAAGGTGGATTTCCTCATCTCACAGGTTTACGGTGCCGCCGAACCGCTGCTGCGCGCGACCGCCGACGATGTGGAATTCAATGTCACCACTTCCAAGTTCGGTGGGCATTTCCTGGTCAGCTTCTCGCCCCCCTCCGGCACGCAAGAGATCTACGCGCAGTCGATCCGGGTAGAGAGCTTCCACAGCGGCAGTCCGGCGACCGACGAAGGCACCACCGATACCCGCACGTTGTCCGTCTCCGCCCTTAAGGCTGAATTCCATTACCGTCAGGCGAAGGCCGGAAGCCATGCTTGAGCGCGAACTGGCGATCTTCTCGCCGATTCCGCCTGAACAGAACGGTATCGCCGACTACACCTACCACCTGGTCTCGGCGCTGCGCCACGAGGCGCGCTGCGCCGTCTACGCCGACCAGCCCGATGGCATCTTGCCTGATGACGTGCCCATTCGCGAGCCGCTGCAAGCCTTTCGCTATCTACGCCAGGACAGTCCGGTGCTGCACCAGATCGGCAACAATCCCGGCCATGTCTTCGTGCTCGAGGCGCTGCGGCAATGGGGGGGCATCACGACACTGCACGACCAGAACCTGCATTATCTCTACGAGGTGAGCGCCGCGCCGCAGCCACTGATGGTCCGCAACCTGCGCGCCACGTCGGCAAAACTGGGTGAAGTCTTCGCCCGCCACTGGTTCAGCGAACAAATCAAGACCTCCGCCAATTACGCGCTGTTTGATATGCTGAACGAGGTGTTGAGCCTCAGTAACGCGGTCATCGTGCACTCGCGCTTCGCCCGCAACCGCATCCGCCTGCTCTATGGCGATGAAGCAGCCTCGCGCGTCCATGTGATCCCGCACCTCGCCCTGCCGCCGGATGAGCGCAGCGAGGGCTATGTGCATGGGGCGCTCGGCGTGCCCACTGGCGTGCCACTCATCGTCACCTCCGGCTTCGCGACCTTCGCAAAACGTTTTGACTGGCTGGTTGCCGCACTGGATCAGGTTGCGAATCTCGGCTTGGACTTCTTCTGGGTCCATGCCGGCAAGGAGCGGCCGGAGGAATACGACCTCTCCGGGCTGCTGGACCGCCACCCCAATGTCCGGTCCCGCTGCCGGATTACGGGCTACCTCACGGAAGCCGAGCTTAACGAATGCATCGCCTCCTGCGATATCCTGGTGAACCTTCGTTTTCCCTCCGTGGGGGAGAGTTCCGGCACCCTAGCCCGCGCCATGGCCGCCGGGCGCTGCTGCGTGGTCAACACGACCGCCGCCTATGCCGACCTGCCTGCCGACACCGTGATGCACATACCCGTGAGCGATACGGTGCCAGCACTGGTGGAGGGGCTGCTGGCGCTACTGGCCGATCCGGCACTGCGCGCAGAATTCGGTGCCAAGGCATTGACTCTGGCACGCGGTGACTGGGCACCGGAAGCGGTGGCCCGCTCCTATGCCAGCATCATCGACACATACGGTGCCCGCCCGCCGCGACGCCAGACGCGCCGCGGCACCGGCCTGCAGCGCTTCAGCTTTCCCATCAACTCCTACTCTCTGAGAGAAGACATCAAGGACTGCACCAGCGATTGCCAAGGCCAAGTTGAAATCCAACTGCTCGCCTCCTCCAGCGAGCAACTGGCGCAAGTGAGCCTGCAACGCCCTCTATTGTTCCAGGAGATCCTGCCCGATAACATGGAAATCCGCGCCGTGAACGTGGAGCCGGACCGTTCGCAGCCGCGCCGGCTGGAGGACGAACGTTATGCGGGCGTGGCGCTGGTACTGAAGGGTGAACTGACATGACGGCAGGCACCGCCATGACGGACCTGCCGCGCTTTACCGCACTTGCGCTGGGCATGGTGCAGGCCGTGCTGCCTGGCTTGCGGGTGCTCGACACACTGTTCCCCGCCTCGCCGTTTCTGCTCGCCGGCGCGCCGGTGGAACTCTCCCTGTTTACGGACAACATCCCGGACGATGCCGCCGAATTCTATGGGCGTTTCCGCCAGGGGGGCGGCGCGCGGCCTGTTCTGCCCTTTGCGGCGGCGCTGCCCGAGGTGTTGGCCGGCTCCGATGCCGCCAACCGCCCCTTGCTGGTCGCGCTGCACACCGCCAACGCCGCCGCCGCCGCCGAGTCCTTGAGCCAAGCCGGGGCCCTTCCAGCGCTATTGCTGCTGGCTCCGGAGGGCGGCGACCACGCATTGGCGGCGTTACGCGACATCGGGTACACGGGGCAGTGCTTCTTCCGGCTGGTGCTGGGCGAGGCGCATGAATGTTTCTGTCTGCTCAGCGCGGAAACCGAAACCGCCGCCCTGCTGCGGAGCCTCGAGGCCGCCGGCAAGACCGCAGCGGTGGACATGCGCTTTGCCAGCCATGGCGGCGGCGAGGCCGATACCCTGATCGTGTTCCTCCCCGCCGGCTACCAGACATGGGCAACGGCCTCGCTGAATCCGTTCGCGCTTGTCCACGATGCAACACGGACGCCGGAGGGAGATGAGAATTATGCCTGGCTGTGGTTCACCGGCAAGCCGCAGTCACGCATCCTGCTGGGCCCCACGGCCGGCCGTTTCCGCCGGGTACGGGTTGTTGTGCCAAATGCGTTAACAACACAAAACCTACAGGCGGCGCGGCTGCTAATCAACGGCACGGCCGTAAAACCGCATGTGGAAGTCTGGTCGGAAGGCTCCGGCGCCATTTCAGCCGAGTTGCCGAATGCCCTGGAAGCCCCGCTGGTTCTTGGCCTGTGGGTACCTGAAGGGCGTGTACCGGACGGCGGTAACGCAAAGTTCTTCTCGTGCATCGACCGCATTGAGCTGAGCGCGTGAGGACGGCATGAGCAAGCGGATCCTTGTCGTCTCACCTGTGCCCAGCCACCCTTCCAACCAGGGCAATGCGGCGCGCATCCTCACCCTTTCCACGCAGCTTATGCAGCGCGGCTTTACCCTGGACTTCTTCTATTACGGCATGGAGGGCATCACGCCGCAGTTCCGCCGTGAGATGGAAGGGTTCTGGAGCGAGTTCCATTTTCTGCACTCGGCGCCGCTGCCCGAACCCAGCTTCGCCCGCTGCTGGGGTGTGGACGACTGGTGCCCCGATGCACTCTGCGCGGCCGTGGCCGAGCTACACGCACAGAAGCACTACGATGCCGTACTGGTGAACTATGTGTGGATGTCCAGGGTTCTTACGGGCCTTGAGAACACGCTCAAGATCATCGACACGCACGACCTGTTCGGCGACCGCCATCTGGTCTCCGTCCGCGAGGGCATGGAGCCGCGCTGGTTCTTCACCAGCCTGGCCGAGGAGGAGCGCGGCTTCCGCCGCGCTGACCTGCTGCTCGGCATCCAGGACCAGGAGACCGCCAATATCCGCGCGCGCGTGGACGTGCCGGTACTGACCATTGGCCACCTGATGGCACCGCGTTTTCTCGTTGCCCCGCCGGCTGAGCCGCCGCGCTTCATGTTCGGCTACCTAGGCAGCGGCAATCCGTGGAACGCCCGCTCCATTCAGATCCTCGACGAGGAACTGGCTTCAGGCCCAAGCGTTGACTGGCTGCTGGCCGGCAGCATCCTCAAGCAGCCGTTCGCCCTCAAATCCTCGCCCTATCTTCTGGGCTTCGTGAAGGAGCTCAAGGATTTCTATTCCAATGTTCATTGCGTCATCAACCCAATGAGCGGCGGCACGGGCCTCAAGATCAAGACGGTGGAGGCCCTCTCCTTCGGCAAGCCGGTCATCGGCACGGTGGACGCCTTTGTTGGCCTGCCCACCCGGCATGAGGCGCACCGGCTCACCAGCATCGCCGCCTGTGCAGCGATGATGCGCAAATACGCCACAAGCCCCGCGCTGCGGGAGGAGATTGATGCTGCCTCCCGCACGCTCTATTTCGCCTACGCACTGCAAATCGGGAACGGGATGGACCTGTTGCGAAAGATTATAGAAGATGGCGCCGTATCAACCAGCCTGGTGCCAGCGGTACAGCCGCGCCACCACCATGGTTCCACCAATCAGCCACAGAAGAGCCTGGGATGATGCATGAATCCCGCAATGTTACTCCGCTCTCCTCAGACCTGGCTGACGTTTTATCGCCTGAGGCAGCGATCCAGCCGCTGTTGTTCTGTCTTTATTTTGGGCAGAGCAACGTTGGTAACGCGGGTGGAGACCCGACACCAGGAATAACTGGGGACGACTTTCCCGATCATTTTCTGAAACTTGGGCCACTGCGCTCATGGGCACAAGATTATGCAGAAGGCGAAGCGTCGCTGGATCCTGACCGGCAGCAACTATTTCCCTATTTTAACCCTGGCAATCGGCTGTTTCCCCTCACATGCATGGGAGTTGCCTACGAGGCTGGTTTACGCCGCACAGGAAAAAAATCCGGTGGAATTATTGGCCACACCGTCTGGTGGGGAGCGCAAAATATCGACAGGTTCCTGAAAGGCACGCCACAATACCAGCATGCCCTGGCTGCAGTCGCTTCGGCCCGCTGCGCGGCGGAAGGAATTGGAAGACATATTCAAGTCGCCATATTCTGGTGTCACGGTGAAAACATGACGCCAAATTACTTGAGTGATTTGACGCAGCTTTACCTGGACATCCGGGAAGACGTTAGGATCGCTGCAGGCTCGGCATCTCCCCCGCACTTTATCATCCAGCAGATAAATTGCGGGGATGCCAATAGTCTCATGAGTCCATCTGCTCAGGCTCAATATTTCTTTATGAAGCAGAATAATCCAGGCGCTTACTCCTGCGGTCCGATGTATGACTGCCCTCTGGCCGATAACATTCATTCATCGTCACTGGGGCGTATGGTTCAGGGGGCCCGGCATGCCCATGCTCTGGATGCAATCATGCGCGGCTTGCCACCCACCGGGCTGCGGCCAGCCTCCATTACCCGGCTCGATACGAAAACGGTACGTGTCAACTGGCTCCTCCCGCCGGATGCCACAGAGATTTCCTGGTCGGATTGGATTCCTGCCGTTCCACAGTGCGGATTTGAAATTTTAACAACCGATGGCATGTATCTGCCTCTTGCAGATATCGCCATTACAGGTGCAACCTGTCTTGATCTGAAATTGTTGTCGCCGCCACCGGAGGAGACGCTGCTGCTCCGGGCAGGAATGCAGATCACCTCCAACACCGTACCAGACGGCTGGTCGAACGGCCGCACAACCCTTGAGGCTCGCACCACATACCGGACCCATTGGCACGATCTTGGGTATCAAGTTCCGGAATTTGTTGCCTATCCGGCGATGCGCTTTGAGGAAACAATCCCTCCCTCAAGTCTCGATGATGAACATGTCGAGAATTCAACATCTTTGATTTCTTGATAACACACCATCTGATGATAAGCCCAAACCGCCATCCAGAAATTTGGACAAAATTTTTGTCTGCCCAGTTGACCCTCAACATCCACGAGAGTTTGGTTTCACAATGACCTCCGAACATCTTATTGACTTGCCGGCTTTTCCTCTTGAGAAGTCCATCCTGCTTCCAACCCAGTCGTCGGCGCTGCCCAAACCTCTCATCAATCCGGAAGCAATTTCTCGCTACCACAACGATCGTCACGCTGAGGTGCACGGAATTCTTCCATCCTCGGGCATTTATACATTTAACAACGTATTGGCTGGTCCTCACGGAACAATTCTGACGCAAGACAAAAAAATCTATTCCGCCTTGGATGTACTCGGCAGCAAGTACGTTCGCGATACCATCCTAAAACGCCTACAGACGGCTGACTTAAATGACGATCTAGTTGCAGCCATTAATGGAAAGTCAGAAGTAATTACGATGCCGGGCGATGATCCCGTCGTTATCGTGAACAAGCCGGGCGTGCAAGTCTACGGTCACTGGCTTCTAGACATATTGCCAACGTTATGGCTCTTCATCGAAACCGGCTCCAAGCATAAAATCAACATGAATAAAGTTAGGTACTTGCTGCCAGTACAAACCCCGACTTGGGCCCGAACCATGTTGGAGCTTTTATTCAACCTTCCGGAAGACAGAGTTTTTTACTACGATGAAAGAAAGTCAGTTGTACAAGTAGCTTGTGCAATTCTGCCTTCACAGCTGAGAATCAACAATTATATATCCCCGTATATGGAAGGCTATGTTGAGTCCATAATAAATTGGGCTAATTTTTTAGGCTCCGCGTCAAGTAAGACCAAAATATATATCACCAGAAAGAATGTGCAGTTTTCGTTCGTCAACAGATCCATAAAAAATGCAGAGCAGCTAGAGGAAATAGCTTTACAAAAAGGATTTGACGTCGTCGATCCTGCCGTCCTGTCATGGATTGATCAGGTCCGCTTGTTTATGGGGGCTAAGGTCGTCGTTGGCCCCTTTGGAAGCGGATTGCACAATACCATGTTCTCGCCAGCTAGCACTGTGTCTTTATCTTTGGCTTCAGGCTATATGAACTGGCTACAGTCCGGGATCTCTGCTTTTCGCGGGCAGAGAATGTCCTACCTTTTTCCGTTGGAAGAACGAGTTAAAGAAGGACGTCCTGAAGCGGTATTTGATCCGACTGCATTCAGCGCTGCTCTCGATAGCCTACTAGATCATGTTAATTAACATTTTTAACCTCTCTTTGTGCAGCTATTTTGTCTTGCGCTTTGAGCGCGATCATTAAATTCCCGTGTCTTGCAACTCAAAGCTTGGCAACACAATTTTTTCCGAATAATGTCTATTTTTCATAGGCTTTTTTACTGGGATCAAATATGCGCGTTGGTTTGATCGGCTACTACAATTACGGCAATTATGGCGATGAGTTATTCAAGGCCCAGCTTGAGAGCACAGCGCCTGGTGCCGTGTTCGAAGTACTCGACCAGCTTAAGCTGATGACCGATGAAAACTATCGCAACTGGTTCCGGCGCGAGGTCGACGTGACGATTTTGGGCGGCGGCGATCTCATCATCCCTTATGGATGGGCCGAATGGTATTTCCAACCCATCCTACTAGAGAAGCCGATTCTCGTATTCGGTGTCGGTGTGCCGACTTGGGGCGGCCACGATAACACCGCAGTCGCTAAAATGAAGGATTTCCTCAACCATCGGAACGTGAAGTTTTTTGCCACCCGTGACAAGGAAAGCACCGCCTGGGTTCTGGAACACCTGAACCCGCAAATACCGGTGCAGACCTTCGCGGACATGATCTGCGCGATGCCGCTACCCTCGGTCGAAAAGCCTGCGCAAAAAATCTTTACCTTTATCACCCGCGAGCAACGGCCCGGTGAAATTAAATGGGCGAACATCGAAGCGTTGGTGGCGAGGGCGCGGGACTATGGCTATCACGTTCGCAACCTTGTCCTTGGCACTGGTATCACCGCCGAACAGGACCGGACTACCCTGGCCACGGAGGGAACACACATCAACTGGGAAATTGTGGGCGGCGAGGACAATGAAACCTTAACGCGGCTGATCGGCGAATCCACGGTCATCGCGAGCATGAAATTTCATGGCTGCGTAGTGGCCACCATGTTTGGTATACCGGCCATCGGTCTCTCGACTACAGATAAATTTACCTCTCTGTTCAATGAAATCGAACGCCCAGACCTCATTTCTCACCACACTCATGCCAGCCTGCCTGACAAGCTCCCGAAATTTCTAGCTCCAATTCCGCGCTGCACGATCGCTGGGTTGAGAACCAGTGCTAAAGCGGGGCTGACGGCGCTGTCGAACAGCCTTGCTTGCGTGAAGGCCGAAAAAACTCCCTAACAAGGAAGACTTCCCGCCGCCATGCGTTCACCGCCAAACGACTAACGGATTTACCGAGCAGTATTAACCGCCACATCAAAACGTTATTTTTTTGGCGGAACTATTAAATAGAGGCACGATGCGCATCCGGCACTACGAAAGAAGACTTCTCAGCACGCTTCTTTTACTTCTGTTTTTTGCTGAATGCCCTTCGCCATGGCGGTGCACCGCGTATGGTTCCAGCACCGCCGCTGGTACGCAAAACAGCCTTCTTGCGGGAGGCAAGCCAATCCTCGCGGGCGTAAATGTCCTCCTGGAAAATCAAGGTCCGCCTTATCAGAGCTTCGACATGTTCGACACACGGCATTTCGACGTGGCGGCGCTGAATGCCGACTTTGCAACCATTAAGGCACAAAAATACGATTTCGTTCGGCTATGGCTGAAAGGCTATGACCCGGACGAGGGATTCGGTTTAACCGAGCCGGGCGTGAGTGATGCCTACGCCGCCAACGTGCTGCGCGCCTTGCAGCTTGCCCGCGCGAACGGGGTACGCGTAGTGCTTACGGGGGCCTTTCGCCAGGGGCTATGGCTGCCGCAAAACTACATTCCCGCCGGACTACCGCCAGAGAGCGTCGTAGGAGGAGAGAACCGGCTTCTGCTGCTTCCCCCCATGGCCCAGGCCGCAGCGACCTTCTACGTCGACCTGCTGCGCAAACTTCAGGCGGACGACCCAGGCATATTGTCCACGCTACTCTACTTTGATCTTTACAATGAACTGGGTTTCGACCTCGCACAGCCACCCTTTACGGCTTCCACAGGCACCTATGTGTTCGCGGGTCAAACCTATGATCTCGGGAGAGCCAAAAGCCGCCAGGCCTTGATGGATGCATCGGCAACCGCGTGGATGCGGACGGTTAGCGATGCTGTTCACGGCGTGGACTCGAGTTTGCCAGTAACAGCCAGCAGCTTCCTTTTGGCCGCATTCGGCCACGCCGGCTTCGATGGCGGGCTGCCAACCGGCGCACGGGAACACTGGGCTCCCTACCCCACCCGGCCCGCGGCCTTGATAGCCGGGGGGGCGGGGTTGATCGATATCCATATCTATTCTTCCCCAGCACATCGCGCCAACACGGACTTCGCCCAGTCCGCCCTTGCGACCTTGGCGAAGAATGAGATTACCCCAGCGCTCGCACGCCGCGTACCGGTGGTGTTCGGAGAATTCGGCTCCAGTGATGTGCAGATCCTGCATCCAGAAACCTCCATTCCGGAAATGCGGGCCACCTGGACAGCCCTGTGCAGTCTACACCCCTCCGGCTATGCGTTATGGTGGATGAACGCGGCGACACCACAGCTTCCGACGAACACACGCGCCTTGCTAAGCAACTTCGGCTCCGCCACCCCTGCTTGCGCGCCAGACACCTAGAGGATAACATTTCCAAAGGCGCGTACACCGCCTACCCGGTTGGCTGTCCCAAAGGCGACAATCTGCAAACGTCTTGGCAGACCCGTAGCTTAGACACGACCACACACATGATCTTAACGCGAGGCGCACGAGCGGGAGCAAACCCTACTTGACAGTGGACAAGGGCCACTTGCACCATCCCGCAAGTTCGACTTGTACCAGAACACGATAGTATGAGTAAGATCGTCGTTATTGGGAATTGCGCGCACAGTTTCCGGACGGACTGTTCAGTGTCGGCAGCGCTCTGACCGTGGACCGTGTAACCGCCACTTCCACGCTCACCGAGTCGGTGCCTGGCCGGAAGGCGGTAGAGCACAAGCTCGGGAAGGCAGCCGCCATCTTCATCCAGCACACCGGCCGATGACTACCATCTGGAATGGCTGACGCGGAATAACGGTCTGCCACCAGGATTAGTCATTTTTGACCAGCACGGGGAATTCCGGGTAACTGGCATGCATTGCGCGGACGGCGTTGAACAAAACCTTGGTACGGGACGACACGATGTCTGATAAAAATTTCCCTTATCTTATAAATACCGATGATGTCGTGGATCGCATTTGGGCCTACGGCCGCACCGACAATTCGAAAAAGCCAAGCCCGCTAATTTTGCGCGCCGGGGGGGCAATCGATCTCTACGCAAATCCGAACGAAGCATCGTGGGATATTAAAAACGGATTGTTAACTTTTTATAACAAAAACGGAACCCCTTCAACAAAATTCCATGACGTGCGGGTTGATGATGGGGAGCTGTCACTGGAAGGCGCTTATCTTCTGCAGCCAGAGCTCAACATCGTCCATGCGCTAGTGCCCTGGAGCTATGAAGAAACCTTCCCTAAAAGCACAAAAACCTTATTAGCTGATGGAATCAAAACTTTTGGATGGCGTATCGGGGATAACACATATGGCCATCCCGGAGTTGTTCATACCGGCATGAGCGGTGAAGGCAGCGCGCGCCTCTCCATTGGCAACTTTACGCAATTTGGAGGGAATGTCCTGATCGTGCTGACCAACCACAAGACGGACACGGTCTCCAGCTATCCATTTAAATTGCACCGGGCCTACTGGCCGACCGTACCGAACAGCGGCACTGATTTTACGACGCGCGGCGATGTCCAGATCGGGAGCGACGTATGGATCGGTGCAAACGCGACCATTCTGTCTGGTGTCGCAATTGGTCATGGCGCGGTTATCGCCGCAAATGCCTGTGTTACTAAAAATGTCGAGCCATACTCAATCGTCGGCGGCAACCCAGCTAGGTTTATCCGTTACAGATTTTCGAAAGAGCAAATCAAAAAACTTTTACAGATTGAATGGTGGAACTGGCCGGAGGATCGCGTAAGTCAGTTCCTGCCTCTGATTACATCCACCGATATCGATCGCTTCATTGATGCTGCCGAACTGCATCGGAAATTCGACCCGTGAGGGGCTGAAAGTGCCACAGCGGCATCCGAAGCGCGCACGGCTGTGCGCTGAATGATGGTTCCTGCATCCGGCTGAAGCCAGAGCGGCCAAACACCTAAGGAATCAGCTGTCCCGCCCGCCGCACCGTCGACTTACGGAAGCTCGATTCCAGCCAGTGCCGATCGGTGCGCTTATAGCCGGCGGCGCAGTGCATCCCTATAGCCTGGAAAGCATCCCGCCGGTCGAACACCAACAAGCCGGGCGGCATTGTTTCGCCCCGGGCAAGAAGCCCAGCCAGCACCCGGCTGAGCAGCGCCGGTCCCGTCGCCAGCCAGACAATATCGGCATCCCCCTGGTTGATAGCGGTCACCGCCTGCTCCAGCGCACGCAACAGCACCGGGTGCCGTGGCGCCACCGCGATCAAGTTATTCCCGACGGTGCCAAGATCCTCCTGGTACAGCACCAGGCTGGCACCAACGGGCAGAAATGCCTCCAGCGGTCTCAGGCAACGGTCATCGGAATCGGCATAGACACCGCCGTTCAGGGCGAGCACCGCGAGACGGAACAGATCCGCCCGCTGCGCCGGCTCTCGCGCGCGACGGAACGCATTCAGCACCGGCGGCGGCAGGCTCTGCGCGAGCAGTGCCTGGGCGCTCTGGTCATTGAACCGCCTGATCTGCCAGCCAGGATTCTCGCTCTGCCAGCTGCGCATCAACCGTTCGATATCAGGCGGCACGTCCTCGCTGTCCCAGAACTGGTAGATGACACGCGGGATCGCGGGTTCTCCCGCGAGTGCGCCACGCAACTGCCCGCACTGCCGGAGCGAGAGCAGCAAGCTCACGGCAACCGCGGTGTTGTCCGGTGCCTGCGCCACCAGTTCGCGCAATCTGGCAAGGCGTTCCCGCGGCTGCAGACGCCACAGCACCGCCAGTTCGCGGGCAACCGCCTCGTCCATTCGGTATTCGTCGAGAATCTGGCCATAGTGCGTTTGCGAGACATTAAGCGGCCGGCCCCGCAGCTTGTTGTTATGTGCCTCCAGCGCGCCGGCCTGGCGCAAATGCTTCATCGCCCTGTCGACATCCATGGTGAGGAAGTTCACCCGCGCCAAGTCATTTTGCGGCGAAGGATCGTCCGGCGCCAGCGCCGCGGCGTCAGCGTAATAACCCAGTGCTTCGTCAAATCGCATGTGGCTTTCGGCATAGAGGCCACGGCAACGCTGGCGAATGCCGCTTTCATGCCCCGCCGACGCGGGCATGGAGGCAAGACATTCCTCAATGGCCGCGTCCGGACCAACAAGCATCTCACAGAAGAAGCGCTCGAACCATACCCAGAAATTCCCAGGGTCGCGGGCGGTGCTGTCGCGGGCGAGGGCAACAGCCTCGTGATAGCGCCCGGTTTGACGCAGCAATCCGATGCGCTTGACACGCAACGCCGGCAATGGCCTCTGCGCGCCTTCGAGTTGTTCAAGCCGCAGGATCGCCTGGTCGAGCTCTCCCACTGCGGCCAGCGTGTCGATCACCCCCATTTGGAAGACGAAGTCATCCGGCTTCTCTTCCGCGGCACTGCTGTAAAGCTGGTAAGCCTTGGCAAAATCGCCAAGCAGTAGGGCCGTACGGCCAAGATCAGCGATGGCCTCCGTATTCAGCGGATCACGCGCCAGCACCTGGGCCAGATGTTCCTCAGCCTCCCCGTGGCGGCCAAGCCGGCGCTTCTGCGCCGCCAATTCGACCAGCACTCCATTATCGTCAGGGAAGGCTGCGGCGGCCTGCTCATAGGCGGTAAGCGCCTCCTCATGGCGCCCGGCATCTCGTAAACACTGGGCGTAAACAATCAGCGCCGCGCGCTCGCCTGGGTACCGGCGCGCTATCTCCTCGGCCTCAACCAGGGCGGTCCCGGAATCGCCGGCAGCACGTAACTCCTGTGCCAGCTCCAGGCGCGGCCAGAGATCGTCCGGCGCCAACGCCACAGCCTTCCGGAACAAAGCCAACGCTCCCACATGGTCGCGCTTCTGCCGGGCGCATTGGCCGGATTCCAGTAGCGCCGACACATTTTCTGGCTCCTTCGCCAACACCTCGCGGCAGATCGCCTCCGCTTCGTCCAGCCGTTCCCGCACGCGCAGCCCTGTGGCAACACGCAGCCTGGCCCACAGCACCTCAGGATGCGTTGCAGCGTACTCCTCATAGAAGGCCTGCTCCGCGCCGCTGCCGCCGCTCGTGCGGATAAATGCCGCCAGACGCAGTACTGCGTGCGCATCGCCGGGCGCGGCCTCGATGGCGCGGCGGAAGGCAGCTTCCGCCTCCTCGAGCCGGCCAAGCTCCGAAAGCTCCTCCCCCATCTCCGTCCAGCGCCATTTGTCGCCCGGCGCCAGCTCAGCCGCGCGGGAAAACGCTGCCAGCGCCGCCTCATGTGCACCGCGGCGACGGGCGCAGCGCGCAGTACCCAGCAGTCCAGGCAGATGGTTGGGGTCAATGGCCAGAATCCGGGCGAACGCTTCTTCTGCCGCCTCGTCTTGGCCCAGCGCGCTCAGTTCCAGTGCCACATCGTGCCAGCGCCAAGTATCGCGCGGCAATAGCACGGCTGCAGCAGCGTAGGCGCACAGCGCGGCACCGTGGTCTCCACGGGTGCGCGCTGAATGGCCCAACGCCAACAACGCCTCGGCATTCGTCGGGTCCAAACCCAGAATCGTACGGTAGGCGTCCTCGGCCTCCAGCGGGCGGCCTAGCGCGTTCAATTCCTGCGCCACATCCATCCACCGCCAAGCGTCGCGTGGCGCCACCTCAGCGGCGGCAAGACTGGCAGCCAGGGCTGCCTCGTGGTCGCCGGACTCTCGCGCGACACGGAGCACACCGAGCAGCGCGAACATGTTCTCCGGATCAAAAGCTAGAACTTCACGATAAGCAGTTGCGGCCTCTGCAGCGCGGCCCAGGGCGAGTAGGTCGGCCGCATAGTCCAGCCAGCGCCAAGCATCTCGCGTCGCCAGCCGGGTCGCGAGGCCGCTCAGCACCAGCGCGCGGTCATGCGCGCCCGCCCCGCGTACCTGGGCTGCAACCTGAATGGCGGCGTTCAGTGCTTCGAACCCCTGAGCGGCGAGTACCGCCTCCAGCCCGACGGCATCCAGGCCAACCGCCTCCCGCGCCTGCCTGTGGGCAACCAGCGCCTGCCGGTCGGCGCCTTGCGCGAGAGACTCAGCCTCCAACGCCTCAGCCAGAGCGCGCGCCCCCACCGCCCGCGCGTATAAGGCCAGGTCGAGACGAGCCCGCGCCGCCGCGGGCAAGGAAGGCAGCACCATACCCACCTGTTGCATATCCCCACTCACGCCACACCAACCCACTCCAGTACGGGTGCGGCCATGCGCGCCGGGGTGAACAAGGCCGCCTGGGCATGGGTGTGTGCCTTCAGCTCGGCGAGCCGCGCAGGTGCCTCGATCTCGGCAAGCGCCGCGGCGAATTCCGTGACCGAAAGCGGATCGAAATACACCCCCGCGGGACCGATCACCTCGGGGAAGCTTGAGGTACGCGCCGCCAGCACCGGCTTGCCAAGGCTCAGTGCCTCCAGCGCCGGGATGCCGAAGCCCTCATACAGCGAGGGGAAAACCATGAACTCGGCATGGGCGATCAGCCGGTATTTCACAAATTCCGAAACGAAGCCGGTAAAGATCAGCCGCTCGCGCTGGGCCGGGGTCAGCGCCTCGAGGAACCCCTCCACCAGCCACCCCACCTTGCCGATGATGACGAATTTTAGGTCCGAATTTCGTAGCTCCGGCAAGCTCAGGGCATGCAGCAGAATAGAGAGGTTCTTGCGCGGTTCGATGGTTCCCACCACCACAGCGTAACGCCCCAGCTCAGCGCGGGGCAGGTTGTGGTCCATGATCGCGAAGCTCTCCGGCCAGTCTACGTATTGGTGCATGATCCGCATCTTGGGCGCCACTGAGGGGAAATAGGTCGTCAGCGCCGCCTTCGTTGCCTCCGATGCGCAGAGCACCAACTCGTCGCTGGCCAGCTCCTGGGCCAAGCTCTCCATGTGATGTTCGACATTCGCCAGTTCGTGATTCTCGGGCATCACCAGCGTGCTGATATCATGCACCACACTTGCCTCGCGCGGCGAGGCATTCGCCACCTTCTTGTTGGAGGGATAGAGCAGCGGCGTCGAGGTATCGGCCGGGCGGTAGGAGGCATAGGCCCGCGTCTCGTAATCCAGGCGTAGGAAAGCGCCTGTGCTCATCGCCAAGGCATTATGCACGATGGCGGCCGGCAATTCGGTGAGGTTGAAGCAATACGAGAGATCCACCCGGCCATCAACCAGCAAAGCCTGCACCAAGCGGCGGGTGAAAACCGGAATACCGGTCCAGAACGTCTCCAGCAGCGGCCCCACATCCACGGTGAGCCTGGGCTTCGCGCCACAGGCGATTGCGGGTATCTTCAGCGTCCGACGCGGGGTCTTACTCATCGTCTGTCTCCCCGGCGCGGATCGTGCGAGGCGGTGGGTTGAGCCATTCCACCTCGGGGTCGGCGCCGAAGGCCGTTGCCAACATCGCCTGCAACTCCGGCGGCATGGCGCGGTGACGCGGCAATGCCACCGTAATGCGCGAGAAACGCCCGTAATAGTCTTTTGGCAGCCGCCAAAACTCGAAGCCCTCAGGCACCACCAGCTCATGCCTGGCATCCGGCAAGTCGGCCGAGTCCAGCAGCCCCGTGGCAATTATGACATTGCGCAGCACCGCGCGCGGCAGCACGCCGCCGTGGGCCTGCAACCCGCGCAGCAATCGGGTCAACATCCGGGGCACCGTGTCTTCCTTGCCGGCGGCCAGCGGCGCGCCGAGCAGCAACAAACGGTCGGGCGTGTGCAGGGCCTCCCGAATGCGCCGCGCCACATAAAGGTTGAACGCCGGATCGGCAGCCGCCTTCCCGGTGAACGGCACGTAAGTGATGGCGGCGAAGGGAATGAGTACGTCCGGCGGCAAGTCGCCCGCCAACTCGCTGCGGGCTACACTGTCCTCAACGCCGCAATCGTTGAAGTAGAACTCGCGGAAAGAAACCGTACCCGCGAAACTCTGGCTGGTGGCCTGCAGCAGCACCGGGCGCGGCACGTATTTCGCCTTGCCCTCGCCGAAGCTGAGGCAGCTATTGACCTGCGATACCAGTTGCGGCGCCAGCTCCGGCGCCAGCTCGACGAGGCGCCTGAGTGCCGCCACCGCCTCGGCTTCGCCGCTCCTGTAAAAGAACAAATGGTTGCGCCGTCCGGACAGTAGATGAACCACCGAGCCATCGGAGAGGCAGAGATGGTCCTCGATCTCCCCCAACCGGACGTCAAGCCAAGCCAGGGCCTCGCCATGGGTGAACATCTCCGGCCGCAGGATGAAGACGAGCCGCCGCCCCCCCGCCTCGACATGCTCGCGCAATAGTTGCACCGCGGCGCGCAACCCACCGGAGAGACGCTGGCGCAGCACCGCCTCAGCATCCAGGAAAGAGCCTTGCGGCGCGGCACCGGCCAGCTCGCGTGCCGGCAGAGAAACCGCGAGCCCCTTGGCGAACAGCATCGGCTAGACTTCCCGAAACGGAAAGGAGGGATGGCAGGGCGCCGCCAGGGCTTTCGGCTTGGTCCGGTACTCCATGCTGTCCGCCAAGTCGTACAGCACGTTGAGCGGCTCCAGCAGCCCTTGGCGGACAAGGCTGGCGTATTCCTCCAGCGAAGCGCGATCGACCGGCCGCTGGAGAACATAGAGAAAGGCGGTGCTGACGAAATCCTCCACGCTGTGTTGGCGGATGAAGCCGTTTAGCACCCGGCCGCAGCCCTTCAGGCGTCGGGCATCGCCGAGCAGCGTGGGGTCCTGGGCGATGATGTCCTCGACCGAGCTGGCGGGAGGGACCGGGATGTCGAGCTCGGGCAGGCTTGGCACCTCGTGCAGGATCTGCCCGGTGGCGACCTCCCGCAGCACCAGCGGCGCGCCCTGCGCCTCGCTGACCGAAACAGCAAGCCGCGCGCGGAAGGCGCACCAGCCCGTGCCGCAGCCGGCCTCGGCAAGGTCAGGCCGGTAAATATTGGCGACGGCGCGTGCGATCTCGGTGTCTGCTTGCAGCACAGCGATGGTGAGCGGGCGCAGCGGTTCGTCATCGTCGCAAGCCCAGCCTTCAATGAACCCCGACGAGAGCATCGCATCCAGATAGCCACGCAAATTCAAGGTCTTATCCGACTCCCGTCCGCCAGCCTCCCGATGGCCGCGCCTGGGTACGCTAGCCAAATCAGCCTACGCAGGCAAGGCGTCGCTAGGCTCCTATGGCTCGGCCTGGGTGAGCTGGATATGCCCCGGCACCGCTGGCACCAGCGGCGTTGCCAGCATCCAGCCGCCCGGCACAGCCGTGAATCCCAACCCGGCATAGACATGGCGGCAGGGCAGGTTGCGCGGCGTCTCCTCCATGCTGGCGTAGATTTGCTTCGCCTCCTGGCGGCGCAACCAACGAACCATTTCCGCCAACGCCGCCGCTTCAACTTCCAGTCCCAGCACGCGGCAGCTCATTACGAACTGCCCAATGCGGTCCCCAGTTGTCACCAGCACGCCCACCAGTCCGTAATCCGTGTAAATATCGACGAGCTCAAAGGCATGGAATACGGTTCCCCCGCCGAAAGCTGCCACGCATTCCTCCAGCGTCCAACGCTTGCCTGTGGTGTTGAACTGGTTGGTCTTGTTGATCAGCTCCAGGGCCCGAGCAAAGCGAGGGTGCTTGATGTCATTGATCGTGAACATGTTCATGCGCAGCTTGAGCGACGGGAGAAATTCCTCCTGGGTCATCGCCTGGCGCTGCTGCTCGCGCTGAATCTGGGCCTGCACCATCTCCGTGCGCTTCGTCGACTCCGCCGTGATGTCCGCCCGTTGCGTTTCGGCCGCCCAAAGCAGCACGCGCCGCCAAGCTAGCGGCGTGCCGCCCAGCGCCCGCACTTCGGGGAATGCCGCCTTCACCGCCTCCCGCTCAACCGGATTGTCATCGATATAGAGGACATTGCCCGGCAGCACGTTCACCTCGGCCATGATCTCGGCGAGGCTCTGCGGCTTGGGGTTCCAGTTGATGCGCCGCGCGGCGAAGTCCTCGAGCTTCAGGTCCCGTCCAACGATCCGCTCCCAGGCCGCGCGCGTCACGCTCTCTTCCGCCTTGCTGATGATGGCCAGCATGATTCCCCTGCGCTTAAGGAACAGCAACGCCTCCCACAGCCCTTTCGGCCAGCCCTCGCGGGTGGGCACATCGCTGTCCATTTCCCCCGCGATGCCGCGCCACAGCGTATCGTCCAGGTCCACGGCGACGAGCTTAACGGGATCCTGCTGGCGGATGCTGCGCAACATGGCGACCAGTTCCCGCCATGCGGCACGGAAAAGATCCCTCCCCTTTTCCTCGTAGACATCGGTTGCCTTCAGCGCCGGCTCAAGGCGGTTCTGGTCGAACTCGTAATCGAAATTGCTGATGAAGCTGCCATGGTTGATGGCGGAATACACATCCTCCTGCACGAAGCGGCGGCCGTAGAAGCTGTGGATCTCGTTGAGGTCGAACCAATAGGCATTCTTGTAGGCCGACATGTCCCGGGCCATCGCCTCATTCAGCTTTTCGATGAAATAGACCGGGTTGCGCAGATCATAGCGCGGCAGCAACCGCCCCATGGGGTTGGCCATCGGCACGATATAAGGAACAACGAAAGTCAGAATACCGAATTTCTGGTTCCAGCGCATCGCCTCGGCGAACGCGCGGCGCATATTGGCCAGCGCCATATCGAACAGGCGCTCATGGCCCTCGAGATCCATCTGCCCCAGCCTGGCGAAGGCCGCGTCCGGCAGGGCGAAGCGCAGGCCAAGCTGAACCAGCTGGAAGTCGTACTCCTCCACCGGGTGCGGCGGCTGCTCCGGCAAGGCAGTGCCTTGCAGGAACAAATCACTCTGGCATGGATTCGGCAGATCGCGCATCCGCAGAGCCCAGGTCTCTGACAGGCAGGAGCCTATAATCAAGGCCCTTCCCGGCGTCAGCGCGGTGACCTCCAACTCAGCCGGTACCCGCAAGACAAGCGGGTCAATCAAGGAAGACATATTATTTATCATTATGACCTATGCCGCTGCCTCTCTGTCCGCCAACATTACTAATGTTTAACAGAAAGCCGGCGCGACGCAATATATCGGCTACAAAATGAACTTGAACAGTGGCAAGGTTCATGTGTAGCCCATACCCGTCAAATCCTGATAGAACTGCATAGCCACGCAAAAACACGCCCCCCCCGCCGCCGTCAAGATACCGCGATTCGTGCCACGAGCCCTCAGCCCCGCCCGGAAGAAAATTTTACTACACGCTTTCGTTCCGCTTGTCTTACAACCACAGCTTTCAACTTTCTGTGATCGTCACCCTTCACCTTCCAAACCCCAGGGCTGGTACCACCGCGCCGCCTGCTACGTAATTGGCAAAGACTGGGAATGGGCATGATGAACTTTGATCTTATCGTCATTGGCGGCGGCTCGGCCGGGGTGCGCTGCGCGCGCATCGCGGCAGGACATGGCGCCCGGATGGGCGTGGCGGAGAGCCGCTTCTGGGCGGGCACCTGCGTCAATATCGGCTGCGTGCCCAAGAAATTCCTCGCCGTGGCGGCGCAATCCGCCACCGGCGACCGCGTGCGCCGAGCGTCGTGCAGGGCGTTGCGGGCCAGCGAATCAGGCGGCAGGTACAACGACAGCGTCGCGGGTGGAGCGGTGATGAGCTTATCATAGGCCAGGATCGGGCCGATGAACGGATTGGCCGCTTTCCGGTCATGGGCCCGGAAAGGCAGCCACTTCCTGCTTGATCCATGCCGCTCTCTGGCGCATTGCTTCTGCCATCCCGAAAACAGCCATTGGTCCACTAGGTTAGAAGGCCGGTTGGCGTCTGCCGCTTTCCGTTATATTACAGACACATGATATCAGATACGGATTGGTTTGGGGTTCTTTGCGCGAGCGTCAGCAGTTCGGGGCTGGCGTATAATGGTCGTCCTCTTCCCGGCTTTCCTCCAGAAGACTTGCAGCGCAATACCGTGGGTAAGGCAGGGGAGCACGCTATGGCCGAAGCCTTCGCGTTTTACCAGCACTGCCTTGCGCAGTTTGCTCAAATGGGCCGCGTGCCGAGCCCTGAACATAGCCTGTTGGATTTTGGCTGCGGCTGGGGGCGCATTGCGCGCTGTTTCATCCGCGACATGCCGCCTTCCAACATCTTCGGCATCGACGTCACCCCTGAATTTGCAGATTTTTGCAAGTGTGCGTTCCGCAGCCATAATTTCATCGCCACCGAGCCGCTGCCGCCCACACCCATTCCAAATGCGCGCTTTGACTTCGTAGTGGCCTACTCGGTGTTTTCGCATCTATCAGAAAAGGCTTGCCTGGCTTGGATGGCGGAATTCGCCCGGATTCTCACACCGGGTGGGTTGGTGGCCGTGACCACGCGCGGGCGGGACTTCTTTGCCACCTGCGAGGCACTAAAAGGCCGCGCCACTGACGGCTACAGCGCCGCCCTGGCGGGATTGTTCGGGGACTTTGACGACGCGCGGCGTCGCTATGATGAGGGCGAATTCATGCATTCCAACATCCCGGGGGTGTCGGGTGGAGGGCGGATGAATGCCAGCTTCTATGGCGAGAGCTTCATCCCGGAGCGTTATGCGCGCACGGCATTTCTGCCCGCTTTCGAGCTCAGCGCCTATGTATACGACCCCGCCCGCGTCGAGCAGCCTATCATGTTTTTCCGTAAACTCTAAAATTGCTGGGCGCACGCGGTAACGACCTCGTCCAGCAGGGCAAGCGCAGCAGAGCGGTATTGCGCCTGCACGCGCGTTGCCCTCGAGCAGTTGGGGCAGACGGCGCTTTGTCCGCCGAGTTGTTAAGCCCGCCACCACAACAGTCGTAGTACTTTGAGCCTGGCAACTCGTGTCAGGTCTGAGCAGCTTACGTTATATACTCATGGTTGTAGCCAAATTTGGCAAGTAACGATGAGGCCGTTGGATGGCAGCAAAGCTGTTTTGGCATCTGTGCTTAGCAATGGGGCTACTTCTATCCCTCCCAACCGTCGCCCAAACGCTCTTTCGGTTCCAGGGGTCTGCCCAGGCCCGTTGTTCGACAGACACCGTCGTCTGGCTCAATACTCGTTCCGGCATCTACCATTTCCACGGCGAACGCCGGTATCGGCGCACAAAACAAGGGGCTTAAGTCTGTCGGCATGAGGCTGACGCTGCCGGGACAGGGCGATGAAGAACGGCCCATGAAACCCACGACCACATATAGCTGTCCACAGTGTGGATCGCGCTATATCGTTCGACACCTTGGTTCTGCTGAGAAGGTCGGGGGCGCCGCAACATGCTATGTCTGCGACAAGGTGATGGTGACATTCAAGGACCAGCTCATACCTGTATTGCCATTCCCAACTGGACCCTGTAGCGGCGTTTCCCCGCCGTTTAACGACCGTGGGATCTGGCCGCCGAAGGCTAACTACCAGAGTGGACCACCAAAGCGAAGCGCCTCACCTCCAGCAAAAAACAACATCATGGTGGATCACTTCTAAGCGGGCAGACCGCTCTGACACGCAACGGAGGCTATTGAAGAATTAAAAAATTTCGTATCGCGCATCTGACGCAATAAGATATTAACCTTTCTTATTTATCGTCAAAGATGTAAACGTCTCGGCGATTACTGTTTATTAAATAGAGTGGGCATTAACTGCACTTCGACCATTGTTGGAGTGTGGCTAGTGAGCGAATCTGCTTCAGATCTTCCGATATACACGATCGAAGTCGGTACGCCAGGCGCGTATTCGAATGACGGCAGTATCGACATCTCCCAACTTGTCAATGCCGAGATCGCGGCAGCACCACAGCACGTAGAAATCGATCTGATATTCAATCCGGGAAACTATGGTGTTTCTCACACTATATTACTGCCATCTAATACAAGCGTTGTTGGAAATGATGCGACATTGTCGGTTATAAACAACCCGACCCTATCAATGAATGGTAGCGCCATCATGGCGAATGCCGACGCGTATTATGTTGGCAACAATCTCACTGACACCAATAGCGACGGCACTACAACAAAGATTCCATATGTATCAACCTCGACCGTTACGATGAATACAAACTCGAGTACGGCTATAATTGATTCAAATATCTCAATTAACGGCCTCGTATTCAACGAAACCGGCAATGCCCTCGGGGGGACATCCTACGCCAACAAGGATAAGAATACAAATGTGTTCGGCACTTGGTTTACTAACGCACGAAACATCGACGTCGAAAACAACGTCTATATCGGCGGCAATGACGGAAATGCTTTCGTTAATGTCGTCAATGGTGTCGTTGCCGGTAATATCGGAATCGGCCAGTTAGCCGCTTATGATAACTGGGATGGACCTGTCAACATCACGATCGAGGACAACTCGATTTGGCAGTTTAGCGTCGATGAATTGTCCCCCGCGGCATCGATACAAATCAACTCCACGCCTACCGGTGATGCAAGCAATCCTGGCACTGCTGCCAATATTGGCATCATCGACAATCTTTATGCCGGCAATTCCACAAACTATGATTCCGCCATCAACACCTGGCCCCTGCCCGGCTACTCTCCAACATTGGTACCAACCTATAATGTGACGCAGCAGGGAAATATCCTCTCCGTCTTGAATACGCCTGATGCAGGGTCACTCTATATGGATGATACCACGGGCTCAATTACCGAAGATAATATCTTATCCCAGTTCGTTGAACCTAGTGGAAAAAACTTATGGGGTTCGACGATTACCAACAACAGCATCGTCAATGTGAATTATCCCGGTGCTAAAACATCAAACGGTATTATGTCGGGCAATTTAGTCTTGGGTGACTATACCGCAGGTACGTCGACGCCAATATTTGTTGACCAAGGAAGTGGCTCAGATGTTTTTAATAACGCCGTCATCGCGCAAAGCCAGCTGGAAGCGAATGCCTTTGTTGCCGGCACCTTGGCAGGCAACATCGATAATTCAGGAACGACTGTGCTGGGAAGCGGCACGCTGGTCCCTTTAGAGATCACGGCGCCACCCACAGTAATCCTGACTTCGTCCAGCACGATTTCCCTCTCGGGGTCACTTGCACCAGCCATCCTGGATTCAACCGGCGCAGCCGTTGACAGCGTGACGTTATCCACCCAGTTCGGCAGCCTTTCAGTCGTGCCTTCTACAGGTGTAACCTATGAGACGATCAATGGAGAATCTTCTATCATCCTAACCGGCAGTTTGGCCCTGGTGGATGCTGAACTAGAGAGCTTAACTTACACTGCTAATGCTGCAGGATGGTCTGATTCAATCGCGATTGTCGCATCCAACTCAAAAGTTGCCACGGCGACACGGTATATCCCCATCATTTCCGAGATCGGTACTTCAACGATTTCGAATGTAGCAACAATTGCACCTGGATTTATTACGGCTGCCGCGGTGGAGTCAATTTTTGGCGGCCAGTCGCTACCATCGGTGCCAACATTTTCGGGAAACATTCTGATCGCCTCCACGGGTAACAATCTCATTTCAATGGGTAGCGCATCAAGCTTGGCCTTCCTCGGGGCCGGAAACACAACGCTCCAAGGCGGTTCACTGCAAGAATTTATCGAGACCGGATCTGGTCAAGCAACGCTTAATCTGACCGGAACCGGCGATGTTACCGTTGAAGGTGGAGCTGGGCCTCTCCAGATTAATGCCGCCAACTCCCACGCCTCAGTTGCCGATTTCATTGAGGCCGGGGCCTCAAATGCAACAATTATCGGCGGTGCCGAAGCAATGAGTATCGCAGGAGGACTAGGTAATGTTTACTATCGGGGCGGCAGTGGATCAACGTACATTGCATCACTGCCGCAAGATGGCGGTAGTTTATTTGCATCGCTTGGAAGCGGAAACTCAACGGTTTTTGCGCTCTCTGGCACCAGTACCCTGTCTACCCAACAAGGAACGGAGAACTACATTGTCCTTGGCTCGGGCACCGTATCGATAAACTCAGGCGGTAACGATAATATCTATGCTGGCAGTGGAAGCCTATTCCTGTCCGAACTTTCAGGAAGTTATGATACAATTCATCTCGGGAGTGGCATCGTAACCTATATCGATGATATGACTGCCATTTTGAACGCGTCGTTAAGTGATGTGGCCCAAGGATCAGGCGCCTCGACCGGCGTCATCGCCGTCTCAGGTAAAGGCATCGTTTCTGTTTCCGGCGCTGACATGCCGGTTTCTTTCAGACAAACAGCGACGGGCGATATTGTGTCGGTAAGCGGCAGCGCGGTTATCCAAGGAACTGATCTTAACGATACCATTCTTGGCGGCACCGCCCCCCTCATTTACAGTCAAAACGGTAGCACCGGAAACATCCTCCTCAAGCCCGGTACCGGTGGTGGCTCTATGACATTTACAGCAGGGGCAGACACCGTTTTGTCTTCAACCGGGACATGCAATGTTACTGCAAACGGAGCGACCTCGCTTGCACTAAGCCTTGGTAGCGGCGGTGGTGAAATAACAGCTACATCCGTGGGGACCAGCTCTATCGCCACAACAACAAACGCAACCGACTCGATTGCAGTCAACCAAGTTGCCGGGGATACGGCATCGATCACATCGGGTGGCAAGGATTCCATTTCTGTGACTGGTGTTGCGTCCATAAATGCAATGCCTGGCAGCACTGATAGCATCACGGTGATGAACGGAACGTTGAACTGCAGCGTCGGATCTCCAATGCAATACGGCGTTGCAAACTCCACAATTGATGTCACTAGCGGGCAAGCAACGGTAACGGTTTTCAATATGTCAAACGCAAAAGTACAATTATCGCACAGTGACCTTGATTTCATCAATAAGAGCATCATGCCGCAGACCGTGTATGGAGGTGCTGGGGGAAGCGTTACAGCCTTTGGTGGCGCAGGCGGCGGGTTTTACGCTGGTGCATCTGGGGGCAATAATTCTCTTATCGGGGGCACCGGTATAGTTACTCTCATCGGTGGTGGCAGCGGAGATATTCTAGAGGCAAGTTCGTCGTTGGGACAGAATGAACTTATTTCCGGTTCGGGGGCAGAGACGTTGCTTGCTAGCTCCAGTACGGGAGCGAACAATTTTGTTGTCACTGGCAGTGGACAGGACCTAATAACCAGTAATGGCACGGGCATCCAATCATTTTTGCTGCAACAATCTACGGGTGGAACCGCGACGATCGTTGGATCTGCAGTGCGCGCGGCAACTAATGTGTTCGCATTTTCAGCGGAGAACGGTTTTTCCGGAGGAAAATATACAATTGATAACTTCAATCCAGTGCAGTCATTGCTGGATTTTGAAAATATAAATGCGAATGGTGTCACGGCATATACGCTCGCCTCAATTTCCGATTATTCCGTTAACGGAAATTATGGCTGTACAATGCTTCTCAGCAATAATACTCAAATTAACCTCGCGGGCGTCACCAGCAGCTCTCTTATCGTTAATACAAATACGGCTGGAGGTTTTACCGTCAGATAATATCTGGGTCTATTGCATCTCTTTCTTTGACCCGGCCTTCTGTGATGTTCAGGTGACGTTGATCTTGGACCAGGAATATTGCCATCGAGAATGTGGGTTTATTGATAACATTTTTTATGTCCTGACGCAGTGGATCCAGCGACGGCCGCTCGTCGAATTCGAAGCCGTCCAACTCCCGCACCAACGGGAATTGGGCCATCTTCCCCGTCACGCCGATGCGGCGCTCGTCGCGCCGGGCGATCTCACGTTCGGCGAGGAATGCAAGCGCTTCGCGCAGGGTCATCTCGGAGCGCACGGCGTCGTCCAGAAGCGTGTCGAGCTGGTCGCGGATCGCGGTCAGCTTCAGCCCGTCGAGCATCGTGACCCGCGCCTCATGTCCGTTGGCCGCCATCACCAGCCTCCTCTCGTCACCGCCTCATATTGGGCGAGCGGCAGCAGCAGGTCTGGGGGTGGAACCGCCAAAGGTCGCGCTCGTCGAGCCGACGCCTCGGCGCGAAACAGTTCGGCCAGGTGAGCCCAGTCGACGATCTGCCGCCCGCGCCCCTCACGCATCCATTGCGCAAAATGTGCCTTGAACGCCGCCCAGCTGGCAAACCGCCGCCCCGCGATAGCGTTCCGCCTCACATAGCCGACACCGCGTTCATCGTCCTCCTTGGTGCGGGCCCGGTAGGGCGTGCAGGCGCGGGGCGTTAAGCCCCGGTACGGCGCGTAGGCATGCAGCCGAGCGTTGAACCGCACCTCGCGAGTCACGGCGTCATGATGCTCGACCAGCGCTCGCGGATAATCGAACAGCACGTCCGCCGGCACCCCGCCATACCGCAGGAAGCCCCCCTCCATCCCGGCAAACCACTCAGCCTGCCCCTCGCGCAACGAGGGGCGGATATGCAGCCGCCGTGACTAACCCAGCGTCGCCACGAACAGGTTCACCTTAGCCGCTCCTCGCCAATCCACACCCGGGTGTCGCCGAAGTCGATCTGCAGCTGCAGCCCCGACTCGGTCTCGAAAAGCACCGTCGCCCGTTTCTGCGCCTTCAGCTCGCGCCGCCAGGGCCGTGCCCGCAGCTCAACCGAGCGCAGTCAAATGATAATGCCGAGCTCGCTCACCAGCTCCTGGCAGATCACTTCCGCGGCGCTGCCATGCCTACCGGAAAAAGCGTTCCCGCAGCCATTCATCCAACAGCCAAACGCTGTCGCCGTACGGGTTTGCGGCAGGCAACGGGCCCACCCGCTTGCAGGTAGCTTCGCACCGTGTTGCGTGCACGGTCAAATGCCGCGATAGCCCCTTGGCTCCCAGCAAGGCTGATGAAGGCGCACCATGGCGGCCACCTCCTCAGGCTGAATCATCTCATCTCCCTGCATCGTCACAGACAATGCAGAATGCCCCCGAAACACCGCTCGTAATCTGCCCCTCCTCTCGTAAACCTGGGGCGAGTGAGTTCTCCAATTCGGCAGGTGGCCAATTTCTTGGTCACCCGACAGAGCGGAAGGATGTTAGCGTTTGCTGTCCCACCACCGTCCTGCTGGACATGGATTTGAGGGGTGAGTTTTTCGGGAGCTTACTCATCACGGCGCTATCCTTCTTAGGATTGGGAGACTCCATGGCGGTTCACTTGCCTATATCGGGAGCGACAAATATATTCTCTCTCCGGAGGCGAAATACGATGCAGCGCGGCCATATAGAACCATTGACATTAGCTAGACTTTTAAAGTCCGTGCGCATTATTGCGGAGCCATGGCTGGACAGTCCTTATTATGAGGAGGCCGAGAAATGGACGTCTTATTTTTGGGATAACGATGGGGTGTATCGTCAATATTTCGATTGTCTTCCTAGGCATCATGTGCTGGATCTCGCTGCCGGCCACGGGCGGCATGCGGAGGTCGCTGCAACATTGGCTGACCAACTTTGCGTTGTTGATGTAGTGGCCAAGAACATAGAGGTTTGTAAGCGTCGTCTCGCAAACTACCAAAATGTGTCTTATTTTCAAAATGACGGTTTTAGCTTTCGCCCGGTCACTGACGGCAGCGTGAGCGGGATATATTGCTATGATGCAATGGTGCATTTTAGCCCCGACATCGTTAAGGCGTATCTGGAGGATACGTATAGGGTTTTGTCGCCTGGAGGCGGAGCAGTTTATCACCATTCGAACTATCCAGCGCCTTTGAACCGGCATTATGGCCAAAATCCACATGCCCGGAACCATATGACACAGGTGCTTTTTATTAAATTGGCGCGTGAGGCTGGACTTGAGGTTGTTGATTCTACGGTCATTCCCTGGGCCGAAGATGCGGATTTGGATTGCGTTACACTTGTGAGACGTCTTGCGTAGCTTCAGTGCTTTGCTTAATTATATCCTAAACTAATAAACAGTGGGGCTTGTGTCGCTTTGGGCCATTTAGATAAGAATATAAGGAGCCAAGATCTTTCAGAGGAAGTGTCGAAGGAAGATCTCCTTCGCTATGATGGCGTCGTTTTAGCTGATCCTCCGGAGACGTTCGGTCTTCTGTGCGTACTTGAGCCCCCCGTTAAAAAAGCGTTTCCGGCACCCGATCTTGTTGTCGATTTGTCAGGTAAAGATATTTTATTTGCCGTCGATGCAGAGCAACATATACATGGGAGTTATCTCGTTAGGCGTAACGACGCATTATTGTTCGGTCCAAATCATCTGGTTGTACCAGAAGGGTTCTGGTCTTGCGAGGCACGAACATATAAGGGCCAATTCTTAGAGTATTTTGAGTTTCCGTTCTATAACAAGATGTTTCCGGGCGTTCGGCCGACCCTCGAACACCAGGGGGGGCAGACTCGGATCGGCACAATATCCTTGGCTGAGTCAGGCGGTGCATTCCACATCGATGCGCCTGTATTCCTGGCAACGCCGGTTGAGCCCCCAATATGGGGGCGTTGGGTGAGTACGGTCCTGCCGAAAGTCATTCAGTATTTGCAACACATGCCTAATCGCATGTTTTTTTGCTATGTGGAAATGGAGTGGCAGAAGCGGTTTCTAAAATTTCTGGGCGTCTCTGATAGTATGATCTTGCCTCACGATCCCGGGAAGACATATATTTGTCGCGATATTGCAACCGTTGAATATAGCATCACGAATATGACCGTGAGTGCCTGGGAGCGCACTAACTATATAGAGATTGCGGCGAGGTGCTGGCATTTTGAAAAATGGCCAGAACGTATTTTTGTTTCTAGGCGCTCTCGATCTATCGCTAATCCGAATTATCGAGTCTTGGTAAATGAGCAACAGCTTGCGGATATGCTTCACACACTTGGATTCGTTACAATCGAACCGGAGTTGTTGCCCTATGACGTCCAAATATCGCTATTTGCAGCGGCTAGAGAGATTGTTTTTGTCGGTGGCTCCGCTGTCTTCAATGCCGTTTTTTGTTCATCAGGAACGAGCGTAATAACGATTGAATCATCAACTGCTTATGTTGCAACGCATGCAGGTCTCTTTGCGTCCCTCAATCTCAGATATGGTATTATCTTTGGACAGGAAGATACTGATGATCCAGCTTCTTACCATAAGCGTTGGCATTTGGATATCAATCGGACGCGGGATGCCGTAATGCAATTTTTTGGCTGATGCGGTGGGGTACAAAGCATGTCCGTGCGCCCGGGGGCCTCGGTGTTGCGATGTATGCCTCGTCATGCGCAGGCACTGCTGCACAATGCCATAGTACACGTGTTCATCGGCGTGCTTCGTGGAAGAATGAGGTCTGTATTTGTTTTAGCGCGTCTAACTTGAATGTCGCGACCACGGAATGCCGGTGGCAAATTAAATTCGAAGGCATGGCATCCAGTCCCTAAGCCCGCGGTTCGTAAATCTTCACGGAATTTATTTGCTAGAACTTGGCCAATCGTCTGGTCTTCACAAATGATGTTCAGCAGGATTGGTACTTCTGGTGCTGAGCTGTCCTGGGCCCAACCTCGAACGAGTAAAGGGCCCGCCTCGTCGACAAAGCCACGAAGCGGACCTGTTGGCGCTGGCCGCGATTTGATTCCAGCACGCTGGTTTATACGCGACTGTATTTTGTGTAAATGAAATCCGCTATCAAGACGTGGCAGGCAGGGAATTTGCTTTTGTTCCTGACCTGGATAAAGTGAAGCAAAATGAGCAGCGTTCTGAAAACGCCCGCGACAGTCTTCATTCAGAAAACTTTCTGTTGGGCAATTCTCCGCAAAAATGACATCATGATTATGCAACTCTATATGATAATATGAGATCCTATTAACATGTGTCAGTTGCACAATGGATGTTCCGTTAATAAGGCGCCAAGCGGGGATAAGCATTCCATCTTCACAAATAGCATGATCAGGTGAGACATAAAGATCTCGGGACGGCACGTTGTTGCCGATTGCGTGGCGCCGAATCAGAATAGGCAACACAAACTGCTGTCCTGAGATGAAGCGGCCATCGTAGGATCGCGAACCAATCCATTTGATTGGGCTCCATATGCCGGAGAGTGTTCTTACAAGATTCCCGATTTTTAAGGATTCGACGGGGATCTCGCCATCCTTCGTTAAGATCCTGGTCCCGGCGACAAAGCATGGCGCAGTTATACTAGTGCCATTTGCAGTGTCCGTTATGACAATTTCGCCACTGGAAAAGCTGCCCTGAATATCTAATGTTTCCGACTGTGTTCCGTTACTGAGAATGATACCCACGCCTGAAGCAAAGGTGTAAGATGTCTCATTAAAATTATCTAAAATGACCGTGTCGCCGGAAACTAGGCCGGTGATGACTTGTCCTGTCGCTAAATCATTAATGTTGCCTTCAAGTATCCATGAAGTCCCACTCTCAAAGATAATCTCCTTAAAGCCAGCAAACTGGGTTCCCAAACTAATCGATCCCGCACCCTTTCCACCGAGGATTAGCTCGCTTTGATTTGATGTATCGATGACTGAACCGACAAAACGTGCTCCGGGGTTTAGGGCTAAGGTGATTGCTCCGTTTGTGCAAATCGCATCCGAGTTTCCGCCGGCCGTCGCGTTAATCAGGCCACGATTAACAATATAGCCACCGGGTGCGACAATAACGCCTGTCTCAGCCGAGATAGTGCCCGTATTATCCAAAATTGAGTTGCTATTGACATAGACGCCGACAGTTCCGCCCTGAATTTCTCCGGCATTATCGAGTGTTGAACCGTTCAAAACGACGCCATATTGGCTTCCGCTTATCAGGCCGGTATTGGTGGCAGACGTAACGTTATTAAGCACGCCCCCCAACGCTCCGCCGATTGTTCCGGTATTCGCAAAAGATCCGCCTTCTCTTAGAAAAGCGCCGATATATGATCCTTGAATGACACTGTGATTATCGAGAACGAATGGTGACGATGCCTCAATGCCGATTCCTCCCTCATTGATTTGTGGCGTCGAAGAGGTAATCGTCCCAAAATTGGTAATTGTTGCGCCCGTGACACCAGTCGGAATGTATAGGGCCGGGATGGGGGTCGACGTTGCCGTAGTCGATACAACAATGCCGCCAGTATTGGTTATCGTGAGGTCAGAAGCGTAACTTTGCCCCCCGGGTATTACCTCCGCCTTTATAACTGAGGAAATTGTCGAGCTCGCAACACTCATGCGACTACATCCTTAGTCATCGACCTGCTTCACTATTATAGAAAGTACAATTGTGCCAATGGTATCCGGGAGGTGCGCCAGGATATGGATTGTTTCCTAACCCTACCCGTTGGCTCGCGGCCTAATCAGCGGATGCGGCAGGATGAGGGGGGGGTGTAAAAATATTGGATCAGTAGTCCTTCCAGGGCGTCGACAAAGTACGCGTCAGCGTCCCGCTTTGTGCGGCTTAATCGTCCAGATAGATGTCGCAATTCAAGGATTATTCCATCAAGGTCGGTGTCGCAGGTTTGCGACATTGTCTGATTTTGTGGATTATTTTCCATCACTACCCCTATTTTAGGAAGGCGTCGACCACCTAAAGTATATATTATGTAATAAAACTTAACATAAAGTTGCATTTGGAACTAGTGCAGCAGTTGAGTGTGCGGCAATCGGAGTAATCACATTTTGTTGATTTCCGCTAAGAAATGACCCGGGAGTGGGGTGGGCCCCTGGGTGGGGGACGGTGGTCATTCGGCGGTTTTGACCGGGCGCCGGGGGTGTAGGTTTTCATACTGCTCGGGATTGAGATAGCCAGGTGGCGAGTGCAGGCGCTTGGCATTGTATTTTTCGATGAAGGCCGGGAGGTAGCTGGCTACGTCCTCGACCGTTTCAAACTCCAGTGGGTAGACCGCTTCGACCTTGATGGTCTTCACCAGGCTCTCGATTCTTGCATTGTCGTAAGGATTTCCGCGGCGGCCCATGGAGCCGCTAAGTCCGACAGCCTGCAGGCGCTCGCGATATCGGGCGGCGACATATGGGTGGCCGCGATCAGAATGGTGGTGCGCAGCCAGGGGATTTCGGGACGCCAACGCGGCTTCCGTGGCAAAAGAGTCAAACGAACATCGGAACTCTGGCTGAGCGGGTAGCCGACGATCCTGCGCGACCAGGCATCCATTATGATTGCGGCCTAGACGAAGCCAGGGTTGATCGCGATGTAGGTCATATCCGCGACCCCGAGCCGGTGCGGGCCGTCAGGCACCATGTCTTTGGCAAGATTAAGGAAGATTGGCAGCTTACGCCGGCTGCCCATGGTGGCCATAAACCGGCGGCGCAGCCGCGGCTGAAGATCGTGCTCTCGCATCAGCCGGTTGATCTTCTTGTGATTGACGGCCCACCCCTGCCGGGCGACCATTACCGGCATCCGCCGCCAGCCATAGGCTTTGACCTCGTCCTTAACGGCGTGCATCGCCTCAACGAGCGAGGTATCGTCGACGGCTTGGCTTGGGGTGTCATAGAACGAGGAGCGTGACACTCCCATCTGCCGGGATCCCACAGCAATGGGAGCGCGGCGGGCCGGCGGTCACGGGTTTAGCCCGCTTCTTGGCCGTTAGCCGGCCGTAGAGCCCCCTTTAGAAATTCCTGCTCCAGGGCCGGCTTGCCCAATAGGAAGCGGCGTTTTTTATGTACCCGCGCTATTAACCCACGCAGCCTCTTTCTAGGCGAGCTAAATACCTGATGGTCGGACCTATTACACCCCTTCGGAAAGCCAGCATCTAACTCAACTTGACCACCCCCATGGATCGATGGAGAACGGTCTCACATGAGATAATGACTGGTAAGGTATTACGCTTTGGTTTTGGATATCCGCGTCACCTTTGAAAATTGAGAATGTGCCATGAGAATAGCTTGCATAATGATGCAGAAAAACGAGGATGACCTCCTAGAAACATGGATAGCCTACCATGCAAATCTATTTGGATTCAAAAACCTGTTCATATTTGACAATGGTTCAAATTCTGAAGTGATAAATTCCATTTATCAAAAATACATTCCTCTCGGGATATCAGTCCACCAAAGCTTCGAAAAAAAGAGTTTCTTTTACCGAAAGGGAGATGTCTTAGGAAACTACATAAAATTTCTTGACAACACTGACGAGTATGATTTTTTTATTCCTTTGGATTGCGACGAGTATATTGCCGTTCGAAAAGAGAGCGGTGATATTGGATGCGATGGCGCATCCATAGAACTTGAATTGCAAAAATATAGAGACACGGAGCATCCGTTATCTATTACGGGATCATATTTCAATATCCCGAAACGCGACGGCGCATACTACTTTTATCCCGAGCTAAAATTATTCTTCGGAGCAAAAACGTTCGAATTCATGGATGAAGGATTTCATGTCGGAAGAACACGACTTTCGCACACTCCTGTTCAAACCAATATCGTTCATTTCCATTACTCAAATAAGCCGTATGAACTTGGACAACTCCACGCAAAGGAGAAACTCTCCGAGCTGGTCAATGACTTCAGTGTAGCCAATATGATTAATTACAATGGTGGCGGCGGACATTTGAAGCGCTTTTTTATTCAGAGCAAGGAAGAATATGAAAACACTCCAATACAAAACGAAGTAATTTTGCCCAATTTCAAGATTAAACTCGACGAACTCGGTCTCAAAATCCCATTCTCAAATTGTTCGGCGCCGTTATCTGCTGTCGCCCCTGTCACGTCAAAACCTGTCAAACCACTCGAATCAGGATGCTTTTTTTGGAGCAATGGGGAGCGCTATAAACTTTAGCGAAGGCAAATATCACGCCAAATCCGGCGTATGCAATTTTCTGACCTCAGGTTGACCTGCGCCGCCTGGCAACTGGCTTCACCGGCTTTTTTCCCGCGCCGGCGAATTGCGCCGCAAGACGGGCGAGGTCCTCGGCCTGCTCGGCTAGCTGCGCCTCGGGCAGGTTCAGCGTTTCGGCGGCCAGCGCGTGCATGCGCCGGATCTCGCCCAGATGCGCCCCGGCGTCCAGCGATTGCGTGACCCCGCCCGCGTGCCGCCGGTGCGTGTTCAGCGGCTCGGCGATGTACACCAGCTCGCCCTCCTGCCCGGCGAGCAGAGCCAGATACAGCCGCCAATCCCCGGCCAGCTTCCATTCCTCCGGCTCCGGCACCGCCGCCAGCGCCTTCAGCAGCGCCTCGCGCCGCCACAGCACGGCGCTCACATTCGGGATGAGGTTGCGCGTGCTGAGTAGCCGCGCAGCGAATTCCCGTCCGGCCCAGATGCCGGAAACCGACAGTTCCCGCACCCCGCAG
>Ga0326727_10003645_pt1 | contig 48606 bp, 44 predicted proteins | sample MB2enrmetagenome_FD_207643 | JGI IMG/M metagenome (GOLD analysis project Ga0326727, IMG submission 207643) | Lab enriched peat soil microbial communities from McLean, Ithaca, NY, United States - MB29MY | ecosystem: Environmental > Terrestrial > Soil > Wetlands > Peat | place: USA: New York... | reverse complement strand
AAGATTGCGATGCAGGTGTTCCGGTGATGGTAAGTGTCACCGGGTTAAGTGCATACGGTGCAGCCATCATCACCGAGGAAGCAAACTGGCTGCTCACTGACCCGTCTATTGACGTGCTCCCACCATCGAGCCTGCCACCAATAGTAAGGGGAGGAAAACCCGGTTTTTTCTTAAATATGACCTTTGCTCCAAGGAGGGATAATGTATCGGTGAGGGGGCCAACCGGCCGTTCCTGCATTCTGGCACTTCCGGTAAGAGTAACCGGGTGATCTGCAAGCAGTACCGAGGAGGAAAGAAGCCGCAGGGATGTGCCTGAGTTGTCAAGATCAAGAACGGTACCAGGTGGACAGGAAAATCTCCCGTCACATCCTTCAATGGTTACGCTCCGTTCCCCGGTACCGATAGTGACACCAAGTCGGGCAAGTGCTGCAATGGTAAGGTTTGTATCATCGGCCAGGAGCGGGTTGACGATCGTACTTGTACCCCTCGCAAGTGCTGCTGCGATGAGGGCACGGTGGGTGTAACTCTTTGACGGCGGGGCAGCAACAGTAAGATCGATATCGCGCCGCTGTGGAAGGGTTACGATCATATGGGAACCTCAATTTTTGGATAACATCCCAGATTCCTTATGGTGGTAATCTCCCTGAGTTCGCGGAGTGCCTCGTCAGTACACTCATTTACCGCGTAATCGAGGAAAAAGACATATTTTCCTATCCCCTTTTTAGAGGGGCGTGATTCGATTCTGGTAAGGTTGATTTTCCTTCTTGCAAAAACCCCAAGAAGATCATACAGCAACCCCGCGCGGTCTGTGTCCGGATCAATAAGGAGGCTGCATTTGCCAGACCGGGTGTCAGCACAAGCGACCGTGGCAATCCGCACAAAACGGGTTGTATTCCCCGGGTTGTTCTCGATATGTTCTACGAGAATAGGCAGTTTATAGATGGCTGCTGCTGAAACCGAAAGGATTGCTCCGGCGTTAGGTGTCTTTTTTGCTTCAATGGCACTCGATGCATTACTGCTCGTATGAATTACCGGAACCTGCCATTGTTCGAGCCACGTGCTGCATTGTTCATGCGTCTGGGGATGAGCGTAAATCACGCGGATTTTGTCAAGCGGTACAAGTGATGCAAAATTGTGGTGCACCGGCATATACATCTCAGCGGTGATCGAAAGGTGATACTTTGTCAAGCCGTCGAGGGTCTCCCCGACACCTCCTGCCTCTGAATTTTCGATCGGGACAATACCGTCGCCTTTGCCTGCCGCTACGCTTGCAAAGATGCTGTGGATAGTAGGTTCAAGGATTACCGGGTTGCTTTTGAGCCTGAGTGCAAGTTCATGGGAGAATGTCCCTTCCGGGCCAAGGGTAATGACGGTCATTTTTTCACCATGCACTCGATGAGGGTGTCGGTGAGCTTCTGGCCGCGTTTGCAGTACGCACCCAAGTGATGGGTGTCGCGGGAAAAGAACGATGCAAATGCCTTGGGATCGCCGCTTTCCACAATAGCCGAAAGTTCACTGGCAGCTGACCGGCACATAGCAAGAACCTCAGGCATAAATGGGTTCTGTTCGAGAATGTCGGCGTACAGCGTCGGGTCCTGGGAGAGCAGTCTACCCATAAGTGAGAGTTCGATCTGGTAGACCGGGCTCATGAATTTCTCGGTTTCCTGTATATCCACACCAAGCCTTCTGATGGTATCAGCCATACAGATCGTAACAAAATGGGTAAGTCCCTGCACAATAGCCATCATCCGGTCGTGTTCATCTGGTGTTGCAATCGTGCAGACCGCACCTTCCTTAAGGAAAATGCGTTTGAGCTTGTCAAGGGTAGCATCGGTCGTTCGTGCAGGACACATTACGATGGTCTGGCCAGAAATGGATGATACGGTCGGCCCAAACATCGGGTGGAGCCCGATCACTTCTGCCTTTGACGCAAGCATTGCCGCTACCGGTCCCGCTTTAAGCGAAGTAAAGTCACAAAGAAGCTGATCTTCGCTTACGTATGGTGTAATCTCTTGAATGACCCGGATGGTGTCATGGATCGGGACCGACACAATCACGAGATCGCAGGTCTGTGCGATGGTGGCGTTGGTGACTGTTGTCGAACGTCCCGATACATATACTTCATATCCCGCACGTTCAAAGACCGGCGCAAAGAGCTTTCCCATCTTTCCGGTGCCGCCGATAATACCTGCCTTCATTTTCACTTCTCGCGGATAGTCTCTTTGACCGGCATGCCAAAGTGCCTGCCGCCTTCGAGAGAACAACCAAGTATACTGTTTCCGGTGGCGAGATTCACGACCGAGATGGCGCTTCCCTGGGGCGTCACAAGCCTGATAGTTTCAGCATTCTGGAGAATCAGGCTTGCTTTTACCCCACCCTCATCTGCCTGAGCTTCAACAAGAAGCAACGGCCGGCGTTCTATCTTCGTTCGTCCGATAATCGCAGACCGTGCGGCGCCGTGACTGTCGGAAACGAGTACCTGCCCTCCAATCGAAAGATCAGAAAGGTACGCGGTCTTTCCATCCGGGAGCAGGATATATGCATGCACGGCACCGGCGTTAACCCGGAACGGGCGGGGTGCCACGTAAGGATTTTCCAGTGTCTCGGCATGCACGAGGAGCATAGCAGATGAGGTGTTCCCCATCAGCATGCCATCACCATCGGTAAGCATCGAACAGGTGTCTACACAGACCCGGTCGCCCATACCAACTGGCTGGATTTTGGTTACGGTAAAAGGGACAAGCCTGACACTGCCAGAGGCGTTTTTAAGGAGGGCTGCAACGTCTTTAACTACCGAAGGATCGCTCGTTTTCAGGAGAATTCCATACACTCCTTTTTCAAGAACATGTAAAGCGAGTTCGGCTTCACGAATATCCTTAACGGCGGCAATGATCCGGTCAGACTGGGCAACAAGGTTTTCGAGCGGAATAACAGTCCAGTCGCTTGTCGTGACGATGACAATCTTATGCTTTCCTTTTCCTGCCGCTTCGTTTTCACTTTTCTTATCGGTGATCGTGCATTCAATAATATCAATCCCAAGGACCAGATTGCCATCAGGTGCGATGGTTGTTATCCTGCCAAGCCGGTGGACGTCTTCTGCCCGATCGGTAACAACTGCATCGGCGCCGCTCTCGATTGCCGTCGTTACGATCTCTTTATTCCACGGGCGTGCATCGACCCAGAACTGTTTCATCTATTTCTGCTCCAGGGCTTTTTTCGGGTCGACGTTGTGGTGCACCACACGACAGATGGAGTGGACAAACGCCCGGGTGTTATCGCGCTGGAATGCGTTCCTTCCCATGCAGACTCCTGCCCCCCCGGATGCAATGGATTCCCGGATCATCTCCAGCGATTCAAGGTCGCTTATCTTTTCACCGCCGGCAACAAAAACCGGTACTGAGCAGGCTTTTGTGATCCGGGTAAATGCCTCGGCTGTTCCCGGGTAACTGGTCTTGATCATATCGGCTCCCAGCTCTTCTGCCACTCTAACGCACTGGCCGATGGTCTGTGGCGATGCGGGATCAATACCTTTCCCCCGTGGGTAGATCATTACGAGCAGCGGAATGCCCCAGCGGTTGCAGTCCCGGACGATGCGTGCCCCGGATTCAAGCATTTTCGATTCGTTAGGGGCACCCAGGTTGATATGAATAGAGACTGCATCGGCTCCCAGTGCAATCGCCTCTTCAACCGAACAGACCAGCACTTTGTCGTTGGGGTCCGGGTTGAGCGATGTGCTTCCTGATAGGTGCACGATAAGCCCGATATCACGGCCATGCCGCCTGTGACCTGTCTTGACCATACCTTTATGGAGCACAATCGCGTTTGCTCCGCCTTCACTGATATCGGTTATTACCTTAGTCATGTCCAGAAGGCCGTCAATCTGTCCCATGGAAAAACCGTGGTCCATCGGTATAATTACCGAGCGTCCCGTGTTCCTGTCCATAATGCGTTCTATCCTGATCTCCTTTCCTACCATGATGTTTACCTCAACTGTTGAGAATCTTCAGCGCTTCTGTGACGCTCATGTTCTGGTGCACGATACACGCCGCTGCCCGGACAAACTTATCCGGTGTCCGGTGCTGGAAGGCATTCCGGCCAATCGATATGCCGGCTGCCCCTCCTGCCATCGCTCCCTCAATTAATTCAAGAGTTGTGCGGTCATCAGTCTTTGAACCTCCGGCAACAACGACCGGCACCGGGCATCCCCTGGTTACCTCGCGAAACGATTCCGGATCTCCGGTGTATACAGTTTTTACGATATCTGCCCCCAGCTCAGCTGCTACCCGCGCTGCAAGTTTCACCTGGTCGACATCGTTTTCTTTTTTAATATCCTTGCCCCGGGGGTACATCATTGCCAGGAGCGGCATGCCCCATTCCATGCATTCGATGGCGACGTTTCCCAGATCCGAGAGCATCCGGGCTTCGGATTCTGCCCCGATATTGACATGCATCGAGACTGCATCGGCACCCATCCTGAGAGCATTAGTAACAGAATTCACCAGTACTTTTTCGTTTGGATCCGGGGAGATCGAAGTACTCGCTGACAGGTGCAGGATAAGACCGATGTCCCGGCCACCCTGGCGGTGGCCGTAAAGGGCAAGACCGACGTGTCCGATAACAGCGTTCGCTCCCCCGTCAGCGACAAGGTTCACGGCCTGCGACATATCGATAAGGCCCTGGATCGGGCCGTTGGTCACACCGTGATCCATCGGCACTATCACTGTTTTTTTCGTATTACGGTTCATGATACGTTCCAGACGAATTTCTTTACCACTCATAACAACAACTCCCCCTTCAGCCCTGAACAACAGATCAGAAATTGAAGGGAATTACCGATACCAGGTATAATACCTGAAGCTAAAGTAGCTAAAAAAGCCAAAAACGCGATAGCAAAGGCTTCTCACGTTTGTTTTTTCAGAAACGGGACTAATTATGCTCCGGACAAGTGCTACGCTTTCAGAGATAAAGACATTCACGAGGGAAAAAACCCTCACGGGCGCTGGCGCACTCTTCCTGCATATTTATTTGTTTGGAGCTCGGGGTATATAATTGTGTGTGCTAATGTGTAGCATGGTGGGAAAATATAACCTTCTTTCATTATTGTTTTCCGGTAAACCGGTATGATCCGTTCGGTACTACCATCTCAAACCGTGCTCCCTTCCCGGGCTCTCCAGTTTCCCGGATCGTGATTCCGGTAAGAGAGAGGATTTCCCGGGCCAAGAAAAGACCAAGGCCGGTATTTTTGCCAAAACCGCGATCAAATATCTTTTCCTTATTCTCCAGAGGAATCCCTCCTCCGTCATCTTCACATACGATAATCTCATTTCCATTGTGCTCAGCAAGAGAGAACCGGATGGTGTTGATTTTTCCACCGTACCGGATTGCGTTATCGAAGAGATTATAGATAACCTTGACAATTAAAGGGTCAGCAAAAACTTCTGCACCTGAGGGGATCTCATTTTTCACTATGACATTACCCATGGACACCTGTCGCGCTGCAGTTTCAGCGAGATTCCTGATGTCCTGCCATACAGGATCTGTTTTCCGTACCGATTCATATGCACTGGCAAACTGGATCATGGAGGAGATACGTGTACTTACCTGAGAGATCCAGGTAAAGTAATCCTCGACGGAAGGATCTTTGACTTTCTCGTGAAGTAATTCCAGAAAACCATTTAATGCAAGAAGCTGGTTATTGATGTCATGTCTTGTGATATGGGTAAGGAGAGCAAGACTCCTGTTCGCCTGCTGAAGAGCTTCTTCTGATATCCGGGATTCGGTCACATCGCGGATAGCCCCGATTAAAATTTCGCGTCCCTGAAAATACATGACGTTTACGGTTATTTCTACCGGGAAGACACTACCGTCTTTTCTCTTATGGTACCGGTCCCGGATAAATCTCGTCCTTTCTGCTATTGCGGCTCGAGTTGCATCAGATTCAGCGGAAAGGGTGGCAACAGGTAGCCCGCGTAATTCGTCTGTAGAATAACCATGCATGACCGACAACGCATCGTTGCAGTCAATAATTTTCCCGGTTTCCTGGTCTACAAGGGCAATCCCATCAGATTCAGCGGCAAATATCCCCCGGAATTTTGCTTCACTCTCTCTGAGTGCGGCTTCGATGCGTTTATGTTCTGTGATGTCTGAACCGATGCTGAACAGGCCGGCAAACTCCCCGTTCTCATCAAACAGCGATTTGTTATGCCACCGTATACAGACACGCCGCCCGTCCCGGGTAATGTTCTCATTTTCATTGATTACGTAATTTTCAGGATGGCGGATTATATCCTCAATCATGTGACTGAGATCTTTGTCAGATCCTGATTCACTGGCAGGAACAATGGTTTCCATGACGGATTTTCCAATGAACTCATCGCGGGAATAGCCGAAAAACTCCAGGGCATATTCATTAGCAAAGGTAATTTTGCCAGATTTGTCCCATTTCAGGATTATACTGTTGGCGTTTTCGATCAGCTCACGGTATTTTTCCTCGCTTTCCCGCAGCAGTATTTCGGCCTGTTTCCTGTGAGTAATGTTACGGAGAATGACCAGTCCTGCGGGTTTGTCATGATACCGGTAGGGTGCAACAGATGATTCAACATTAATAGGTGTTCCATCCATTTTCAGGTAAATCGACTCGCTGATGCCGCCAGGTTTTCCCTCGTTAATAACGTTCATTGCTCGCTTGCGGATCTCATCGTGATATGATGGGAGGATCCGGTCATAAAGGGATGAATTGACAAGCTGATCCGGAGAAGTAGCACCCATGAGCCTGACCATCGCCGGATTGACATAGGCAAAAGAATCCCCGGTAATGATGTAGATGGCATCAGGAGCCGCCTCGACCAATAACTGGAAATTCTCCTCAGTTTTCCGGATCAGGTTCTCAGTTCGCCCCAGTTCATCGAACTGGCTGCGCATTTCTTCCTCAGAAGCGGTAATCTGCTCGTATGCGGCACGGAGTTCAGTTTCAGCCCGTTTTTGTTCAGTTATATCGCGGATGGATTCAATTGCACCTAATTTCTCCCCTTTATCATCCAGAAGGAGGCTTGCCTTTCCCCAGAGGTGGATGATTGATCCATCCGGCCTGGCAAAAGAGGTCTCTGCAGTCAGTACTCTGCCACCGTGAATAGTATAGAGGTAATTTTCTTTTTCGAACACTGTATCCGGGGCAAGGATCAGGTCCGCGAGCATCGGTCGGCGTTTGTGATATATCGTAAAAGCATGCTCGTAGTTAGTTTTTCCAAGGATTTCTGAAGGTCTGACGCCAGTCATTTCTTCCATGGCACGGTTCCATACGATAATCGCTCCCGATTTGTCCAAGGCAAAGGTAGGGTCAGGCAGGAAATTAATGATATCAGTTTCCCTGCGTTCATGTTCCTTCAGCTGCGCCTCAGCCCACCTCTTCTGGACTGCATGACGGAGTTTGAATGCAAGTTCGGTAAACTGGGAAAGGGGTTCGCCGCCCTTCTGGAGGTAGAAATCAGCACCTTCGTTGAGAGCCTGGATGACGATCTCTTCCCTCCCTCTACCGGTAAAAAGGATAAAGGGAATGGTCTTTCCGGAACTACGGACTTTTTTTAAGAACTCGATCCCATCCATCTCAGGCATCTGGTAATCGGAAACGATTGCGTCAAATTTTTTTGTATTAAGCAGGTCAAGTGCAGCAGGTACAGAATTTATGATATCAACTGAAAACTGGCCGCCCCGCTCAAGAAAAAGTTTTCCGATTTCAAGCATAGTCGATTCATCATCGACGTAAAGGATGGAAATCATTTCTGTCCAAGGTCCGGTACTATTTCAATTTAATTTCTCGTTTAGATCTTGAAAACATTTGGTATTTTTCTTTCAAAACAGAACATGATAAGAGTTGCCCTGCCGGAGAAAGTGAAATCAAAGAGGATAGTGATGATAAAAAATTTCTATCCCGGTTCTGGCATAATCTGGAAAAAATGACAAATCCGGGTTATTTTTTGGATTTTTTAATGATAGTAAGATCCCCAAGCGTCTGGGTAATTTTTGCCTGGGTCTTTTTCTCTGCATCCGCCGAAACAACATCGACAAGTTTGATGCCGAGGACTTTTTCCAGTTTTTTCCTGACCTCTTCTTCAGGTATAAGTTCTCCATTCTCGATCTTTTTTATGAGCAGTTCCCGTACCATCAGCTGCAGGGCAAGATCTTTTAAGGACAGGCCTTTTTCCATCCGTGCTTTCTTTACCCGGTCGGCATAATCCTCGACGATTTCACCTTCCATGTAATCGAACATGTCTCGTTTCCGCTGTGCAGGCATCGTCGTCGCTGCCTGTGCCCTCGTGCTCTGCGAAGGCCGGCCGGCTGGCGGCCGTACATCCGTTCGCCGGACCTGTTGCACTTCAGTACCAAATTTTCCGCACCGGCTGCAGACCTGAAGTTCCGCGCCTTCCACACGAATCAGTTTTGGAACGCCGCGAATTGATTCGCCACACATTTCGCACTGCATAATCTCACAAACACTTTATATGACGATTTCCCTATATAACTACTTGAGGAACGGGATGGGCGATATTCTCCGTGAAACGGCGGAACAGCAGACTCCTGAGGAACTGTGCCGGCTGTATCGCACACTCACGGAACAGCTGCGTGACCAGCTCCAGAGGATCGAGGGCGACAAACAGGATCTCGAAACGCATTTGCTGGAACGGGTGACTAATCTTGAATCACGTAACCTGGAGCTCCGCGAGCAGATCCGGCAAAGTGAGGCGGACCGGCGGTATATAGAGACCCAGAAGATCCGGTTCGAACGGGAAGTAAGAAAACTCAAAAGCGAAAGCGAGCAGCTCAGGAGCCCCCCGCTTATTATCGGAACCATAGTAGACGTTGTTGATGCAACCCGGGTTATAGTCAGGAGCAGCGCCGGGCCACGGTTTCTTGTGCGAAGTTCTCCCAGCATTAACCCTGAAGATCTCAAGTCCGGAGTACGTTGCACGCTCAACCAGCAGTCTCTTGCCATAGTCGAACTCCTGCCGACTTCTTTTGATGCCCAGGTCTATGGTATGGAACTTGTGGATTCACCGCAGGAATGTTACTCGGATATTGGGGGCTTAAAAGATCAGATAAACGAGATCCGTGAGGCTGTAGAGCTTCCGCTTAAGCGTCCTGAACTCTTCACGCGGATAGGTATCGAACCCCCCAAAGGTGTCCTGCTCCACGGACCTCCGGGAACGGGAAAGACCCTGCTTGCAAAGGCAGTTGCCCATGAGACAAATGCGCATTTCATGCGGGTGGTCGGTAGTGAACTGGTCCAGAAATACATTGGTGAAGGCGCCCGTCTTGTCCGCGAGCTTTTTGACCTTGCAAAGAAGAAATCACCGACCATTATCTTCATCGATGAGATTGATGCGGTAGGCGCTTCACGTACTGAGGCAAATACGTCGGGAGACCGCGAAGTGCAGCGTACCCTCATGCAACTGCTTGCAGGTATGGACGGTTTTGAGAACCGGGGCGATGTGAAGATCATCGCGGCAACGAACAGGATCGATATCTTGGATAAGGCACTTCTCAGGCCGGGAAGATTTGACAGGATCATTGAGATCCCGTTACCGGATGAAGAGGGCAGGCTTTCCATCCTGAAAGTACACAGCCGGTCCCTTACAATAGACGAAACCGTCAATCTGCCCGAAATTGCGGGCCTTACCGAGGGAAAGAATGGTGCGGATCTCCGTGCGATTTGTATGGAAGCAGGCATGTACGCCATCAGGAACGAACGAGCCTCCATCACCCGTGAAGACTTCCTGCAGGCTATCGATAAAGTCCGTCTCGATTTTGACCGTACTCTCCGTGATGTTGAAGGACGGATGTTCGCATAACTTTTTTCCGGGCCGGGTAGCCTGTCTTAAATGTCCGTCACCTTTTTTTAAAATTTAACAGATGCTAAAATGAGATCCAAATAAAATCCCTAAAAAAAAGAGTTGATTATTCCACTGGTGCTGGGGGAACCTGGTGCTGCTCTCCCTGTTCGTATACAAGAGTGAAATAACGAGCCATAAAGATCATATAGAACGGGTTTACCACAAGGACAATAACCCAGCCAATATAGGGAATCAAAGCTATGACCATGACGATAATACAATATATGACAACGGCTACTGCGAATATAATGAGTGAAATAATATAATTCGCCCATCCGATTGTCCGAATCTGTTTAAGTATTTGGGAAAAACTGATCCCCTCAAGGATACTGTTTGTCCGGGCAAACCGGATTACTCCGAGAATACCAAAGAGTACGGCGATTATTATGAGGACTAAACCCACGAGAAGAAGAATAGGCACGAGGAGGAGAAGGAATACGTTATGCCCACCTGCTTGACCAGAAAAGATTGTTACAGCGAATAATGCAGCTGCCAAGATGGTAATTACTATAACAGGCAACAGCCAGATGAACCAGACAATATCGAGCTTGATGCCATCTACAAAGAGGGTCATCCATTCGGTGAAGTCAGGAGCTGGTTTAACTCCCCGGTATATCCGGACGATATATCCTGTGAGGAAGAATGATAAAAGTAAACCCGCCAAGCATAAGATCGCAATCTGAACCCAGGGGATTGCACTCCAGTTGATTCCACCGGTTTCGGTTAAAATCGTTTTCGGATTGATGACAAACTGGATAAGCGACGCCGGAAGGGCAAAGATGATGAAGATCGCCCATCGCAGCCATTTTCCGATAAAAGCTTCACGTGCATAAGTTACTGAGTCTGAAAGTACTGCTGAAAAATCCATAGGAACTCTTGGATTGTTTTAAAACTACAATATAAAAATATTTGCATTTCTTCCGCCGTTGCATTGACCCTCCAGAAAATAAATAATCTCATATTAATACATCTATAAAGAAGAATCTCCCCTCGTGGAGAAAGTAACTCTTTGCAGGGATTTGTCTTAAAACAAGGCAATTTTTCCGGAAAAAGCGGATCCTGTTCTGGTTGAACCTGATTAACTCTTTCCATCTCTTTTAACCGCGATCTTTTTCTCGTCAAACGTAGACCTTTACGGAGTTATTATATGCCACGTGAGGGAATATGAGCGATCCAGAACATAAGGAAGAAATCCCCAAAGAAAGTGCCAAACCTGTTGAGGAGAATACAACCGTGCAAGAAACTCCTGCTGGCGAGAAAGAGAAGACCCCGACAGAACCGGTGAATGGGAAAACAGAAAATGGGAACCAGAAAAAACGAAAGATGCTCCTTGTTGTGGCCGGGATTGTAATAATTATCGTAATTGTGGTAATCAGTGCCTATATCCTCTCGCTTTCTCCTGTTGCTACGAAAGGGGATGCCGTATTTGTATATTATACTGAATCATTTGAGAACGGGACCATAATTTCATCGAACATGAATAGTACGGATCCCCTTGTGTTTACCATTGGAAATTCCAGCATCATTACCGGTTTTCAGGACGCTGTGACTGGAATGTCGGTAAACGAGGTAAAAACGGTTGATATCCCGTATACAAATGCTTATGGGGCGTATGATCCGGGGCTTGTCCAGACTTTAAACCGCACCGGGCCGATTGCAAATAAAACCTTTACCCCCGGGCAATATTATCAGGTATATTACAAACCGACAAATTCTTACAGCAAGGTAAAAGTGCTCAATGTGACGCCGACAACCATAACCTGGGATGCAAACAACCCCCTCGTCGGGTATAACCTTACGTTCACTATAAGATTGGCTGATTTACAAACGCCATCGTGAAGGGGAATTAAGTTTTTTCTTTCTTTTTTAAAAACTAAAAAAAAAAAGAAACCTGTTTTTTTAGTTTTTTCATTACTGATCCGGGCCGTCGGTAGTACTTGGTATTTCTCCTGCTTCTTCAGGTGTAATCAGTTCCCCGATATCCTCTACCTCGTCTTCATTGCACCATACTTCGATGGTAATTTCTGAGCCGGCAAGGTCATTTGTATAATCCTTTACACTCGCTCCCGGTGCCATTACCAATCTGCGGGTCGGTTTTCCGGAAGAGAATCCGTAAATCCGCCGGAATGCCCATGGTTTTGTAAGGATTGCTGAACGCTCATAGTAAATATCCTGCGCAAGATTGTGGGTGCAGAAGATCCCGTCCTCGATTTCAAAAAGTGTCTCCCTTACGTATCGCCGGAGATACCAGCGCAGTTCTGAAATGAGAGACAAGGCACTTCCCAGGGATGCGACCGAGATCGTCACGCCATACGAGACTTTTTTCGGGTGGTAAAACCGGAGAGCAAGCCGGCTGGTCTCTGATGAATAAAGGGTATGATGGAGATCGGTGCTTTCCCGTTGGATCAAAAGAATATTCATCCGGGCTCTTCCGTGCACCATCCTGAAAGCCCTGCCATGTGACAGGGTTCAGGTATACATGCGGCTGTCAATGGTCGTATCTGTCCTGACTTTCTTTACGGCTTCTGTGAAATCCTTCATCTCTACAGATGCGGCATCACGGCGCACTGCCATCATCCCTGCTTCCCGGCAGATTGCCTGGAGTTCTGCTCCGGTCGCTCCTTCGGTCATGGTAGCAATAACCTCGATGTTGATGCCAGAGAGATGCATCTTTTTTGAATGGATTTTGAGAATCTCAAGCCTCGCTGAACTGTCAGGCAGCGGAATCTTGATCAGGCGGTCAAATCTGCCGGGGCGAAGGAGGGCTGGATCGAGCATGTCAACCCGGTTTGTTGCAGCCATGATCCGTATATCCCCTCGATTGTCAAAGCCATCCATTTCCGCAAGGAGCTGCATGAGTGTCCGCTGGACTTCGGCACTGCCACTTGTTCCGTCATTGGTTCGCATGCTTCCGACCGCATCAATCTCGTCAATAAAGACAATTGCCGGCGCCCGTTCGCGGGCGAGTGTGAAAAGCTCGCGGACGAGTCCAGCCCCTTCCCCAATAAATTTATGAACAAGCTCGCTACCTGACATCCGGATAAACGTGGCTTTTGCTTCGTGAGCGACAGCTTTTGCTATCAGGGTTTTTCCCGTTCCCGGAGACCCGTAAAGCAGGATACCTTTAGGTGGTTCGACACCGATCCGCCGGAAGATCTCGGGTTTTGTAAGCGGGTATTCCACCGCTTCCCGCACTTCCTTGATCTCGTCAGACAACCCGCCGATTTGGGCATAGCTTATATCAGGTGACTCTTCAAGTTCCATGACCCGGACGCGGGAATCGTACACGTTGCCAATCACTTTGACAATCGAAAGCGCGTTGTTAACCGCAACTTTTGTCCCGGGTTTCAACAAGGGCCGGAGCTCTTCGGATGCATGGGTCAGGTATTCCTGGTTATTACCCTGCTGGCGGAGATAAATCTCGTTGTTCTCCAGAATATCGATGATGACCGCAACAAAAAGCGGCATCCGCTTGAGCTGGTTATTTTCCCGTTTCAGCTGCGCGTTTTCTTTCTGGAGATCTTCGGCTCTGACCTTCTGTTCAAGGAGCGCCGCCTCGAGCTCATTTATCTGGATCTGGTATTTGAGTTCATTTTGGGCCGGCGGATTATCGACCGAGGTCTCTTCCATATTACACTTATATCTTAATCTTCAACCATTTATGTGGTGTGATTTTGATAATTACCGGTCGCAGTATTTCCGGAGGAAAAGGTTCAGGTAGGCTTCTGGTAAGTCCGGAGCCGATATCATTCCTTTCGGGTGTCGATCCTGAAACCGGAATGGTTGTTGAGAAAGGCCACCCGCTCGAAGGGACTTCAGTAGCCGGCACGGTACTCGCGTTTCCTTACGGGAAAGGTTCGACCGTGGGCTCCTACGTAATATACGCCCTTTCAAGGAACGGTCATGCGCCGGCTGCCATTGTTAATACCGAAGCGGAATCTATTATCGCCACTGGGGCAATTATCGGTAATATTCCGATGATAGATCGCCCTGATGTCTCCCTTGATCGGTTAAAGACCGGGACGCGCGTAAGTGTGGACGGCGATTGCGGGACAATGGTATACGAAGGATCCCCGGGATAAGGCACACGTTACCGGGCACTGATTCAGGATTTAACCGAAGTCATCGGCATTTCAGAAATATTTTCCTCTTCCTTCTGGCCGTCGCAGGTGTTGGATGTTATCACTTCTATTTTCAGGCGTTTCTGGAAGACTCGTTCGAAGGTACGCTGCTCGGCCTCTGCACCCCAGATCTCGAGCTGGCAGTCGCTTTCTGCAACGATGTTGAGGATAACCTCGTTTTTTTCTGCCCGGACAAACTCGGCGTGCTGGACAAAGCCGGCATGGCTCCGATCTAGACTCTCGCTCAGCCTGATAAACATGGCAAGCACCAGCACAATCCGCTGATCATTATCGGCAAATTCCGGAAGATCGAGGTGTTTCTTTCGCGGTTTCTTCTTTCTGTGGAATTTGGCGATATTAGCCATGATATCGATCTCTTTCTGGTCAAAACCGAGCAGTTCGGAATTCTTGATAATATAATAAGAATGGGCATGGTGGTTGGTAAAGGATATAAACGAACCAATGTCGTGCAGGAAGGCGGCATACTCAAGGAGTTCACGCTCCCAGTCTCCATAATTGTGCAGACGTACTTCCTTTGCCGAATCAAAAATCTCGAGCGCAAGACGGGTAACATTCCGGGCATGGGCTTCGTTTATCCCGCAGGATCTTCCCAGCTGCAGCACACTCCTTTCACGGGGAGATAATGTCCCAAAGAGGGGGAAGTTTTCCATGCGGGAGAGATAATCCATTAATAGACCGTCCTGCAAGCCGCGGCTTGTGGTAGTTATCGACTCTAATCCGATCTCTCTCATGAATGTCTCAAGGATTACCGCCCCGGCAATGATAATATCGGCCCGTTCCGGATTAATCCCGGGAATCTTACGCCGCTCTTCAAGTGGGAGTGCACATAAAAGATCAATAGTCTTTTTGAGATCACGGTAAGTGAGTACTCCGGCGGGAACATTTTGTTCAGTATGGGGTGATCGCTGGACAATGTCGGCAAGATTCATGATACTGCCGGAACTGCCGACAGCAAGATCGATTTTCTGTAGTTTGACTTTCTGGATCGTGTGGATAATGGCGTTTCTAACGTATTGCTGGACGATCCGGTACTGCTCAGGCCGTACTGGTCCTAACGGTGTCTCGGAAAAAAACATGTTCGTCAACCGGATAGCACCAAGCCTGAAACTCTCCAGAATCTGGAACTGGTGCTGGCCCCCGACCGATATCTCAGTGCTTCCGCCACCGATATCGATAAAAAAAGCCTGCCGTTCGCCAAGGTGCATGCCACTTGCAACGCCAAGATAAATCAACCGTGCTTCTTCAAGGCCTGAGATAACTCTCACGTCAATCTGGGCTTCATGGCGCAACCGGTCCAGAAGCTCGTTCTGGTTAGATGCCTCCCGGGCCGCAGACGTGGCGACCGCTATAAACTCTTCGGCATTGAATGTCCGGGCAAGATCGGCGAATTTTCGGCACACGACGCATGCCCTGTCAATAGCTTCGGGGGTAATCTCGTCATCGTCAAACTCACCTTCGCCAAGCCTGACCTGTTGTTTCTGACTCGTCAGGATACTGTAGGAATGGTTGGGATTAAGCCGGACCACCAGCATCCGGACCGAATTTGTGCCGATATCAATAAATGCAATAATGCGTCCGGCAGCTCCTATCTTTCGTTTGGACTTCATGCAACCACCAGCGTCTTTTTGAATACTTCAGTAAACAGATCGCTTTTCCTGACGGCCCGCGTTTTCTCGGTCTCAGCATCAGTCGTTGTGGTAAGTGTACAAAGAATGTTGGTTTCACGGATTGTGCACCGAAGCCCGGTGACGCTTCCGGCGTGAAGATAATCCAGACCGTCAGCGACCCGGAGAATTGCGGCAAGGACAAGAGCCTTTTTCTGGTCGGCCGGTGAAAGGAGGACAAAAAAACCATTGGGGCGCGTCTGCACGTTTCCCCCGTGCAGCCTTGCGATAATGGCGATGATTCCCTGTTCCCGGACCTGCACCGGAAGGCCTGCACAGGAAAGGATCAGTTCCGCGCTTTTCTTTTGGTGACCGGACTGCCCGGTATTCCATCCAATATCATGCACCATAGCGGCATAGGAAAGAAGCGTACGGTCGCGGCGGCCAAGGCCATGGAGTGGTTTGAGGCCATCAAAAAGCCGTAGTGCAAGTATCCTTACGGTATGGGCATGAGCAGTATGATCCGGTGTTCCCGCCGCAAGCTGTTCGAATGCACTCCGTTCCTCTTTTGCCGGAAGGGTACGACGGCTACAGATCGTGGCTCGCTGCCCGGAAAGTACCTGGGATTTCAGATTGTCCCAGAAGCCGGTGTGGACAAGAGAATCCCAGTACCGAACAAACTGCCGGTACAGTAAGGCCCGGCGTTTCTCGCGGTTTACCAGTAACTTTCGGAGAGGAGAGATGGTAGACACAGATGTAGTTGGCAGCGTGTCCAGCGGAGTCCGGCGGGCCCGTTGTTTTACAATAGCAAGGGACATATGCTCGATCCAGACGTCACAATCATGGATGTCACCAAGAAGATCCTGGAGTCTCTTTATGCGTTCGATAGGCTTTTTGAGATCGCGCCGGAATAACGGTGCATACGTCTCGAGCGTATACCGCAGTTTTTTTGTTGCAATCCGGAGTGCGTGATGCTCGAACACCGCATCCGGATTGTGAACAAAAGGTTCGAAAAGGTATACTTCATGCAGTTTCCGTCCGATATTCTCTGCGGCAATAGGAAGGGTTCCGTCATACCTCTCCCGTTTTTTTATACCAAACTGTTGTTCAAGTGCAAGACACGCCGATTGCAGCTGGGGGATCATCTGCGAGCGTTCCAGTTCATCCAGTACGGCAATTACGTCTTTCTGAAAGACCCCTCGCTGTTTCTGGAACCGGGCAAGAAGTGCTGTAAGGGGGTTTCCTACATTTGGGAGGGTACCGGGGATGGATGTTGTTTTAGGTGGTGCCGGATCAACCTGTGTTTTAAGATATTTTTTCAGGAATGCTACCTGGACATCATTATCCCGGGCTGCACCAAGGGCCCGGGTGATCATTTTTATCTGCCGCATCCAGCGACGGAAGTCTTTATCCGAAAAACAGGAAGAAAAAAGAGGAAGTGCAGCACGGAGCCTGCGTGAAGCCACCCGCATACGGTGGACAGGTTCAATGTCGTCAGCTGTCCTGACACCGGCTATCTCTTTTGAAAAACCCTCAATCAGGGGTAGTAACCTTCCTACACCATAGGCGCAGGGACCGGGAACGGTTGGTTCCGGATCAGGCACCTGCATGGTACCATACCCCTTTATGATCGAGGAACCAGGATTGAGAGTCAACAGGAGGTTCTCCCGATTCGGGATGCCTTCGTATATACGTCCCGTCACTTGACATCAGCCTGAGTTGCTGGTTGTCTTTGAGTTCAGTATCAAGGATGATCGAAAGAAGTGCTTTCTTTATTGCAGGATCTGTTACCGGGAAAAGCACTTCCACGCGCCGGTCAAGGTTCCGCGGCATAAGATCTGCGCTGCCAAGGAGCACGTCCTCTTCTCCGTTGTTCCTGAAGTAGTAGACTCGTGCGTGTTCAAGGAATCTGCCGACAATCGCGCTGACCGTGATATTTTCGCTTACGCCGGGAATACCGGGGCGCAGGCAGCAGATACCCCTTACCTGAAGATCGACTTTAACCCCTGCCTGGGAAGCGCGGTACAGTGCGTTGATACACGCGTAATCCACAAGCGCGTTCATCTTGAAAATAAGATGTCCTCCGCCATGCTCACTGTGGCTTTCTATCTCCCTATCGATTCTTGAAATAATAGAGGTCCTGAGTGTTACCGGTGCAACGGAAAGTTTCCGGTAATTGTTAAATCGGGCATAGCCGGTCAGGAAATTGAAGAGATTGGCCATATCGTACCCGATGTCCGGGTCACAGGTGAACATGCCAAAATCCGTATAGATCCGGCTTGTGGTCGCGTTGTAGTTGCCGGTACCAAGGTGCATGTATCTCCTGATACCATCTTTTTCACGCCTCACAACCATGCAGATCTTTGCGTGCACTTTGAGGCCGACAACGCCGTAAACTACGTGGACCCCGGCGCGTTCAAGTGCTCGTGCCCAGCCGATATTGTTTTCCTCGTCAAACCGCGCCTTGAGCTCGATTAAGGCGGCCACAGCCTTCCCGTTATCCCGTGCCTCCATCAGCGCTTTTACGATCGGCGAATTGGATCCCACCCGGTACAGGGTGATCTTGATGGCAAGAACGCCCGGGTCATGGGCCGCCTGGCGGATAAAATCAATTACCGGTGAGAAACTGTCGTAGGGATGATAGAGGAGGATATCTTTTCTTTTTATCGCTGAGAATATGCTTTTTTCCTCGGCTAGTTCAGGAGGGACCGATTGCTGGAACGGAATATCTTTTAGATCCGGGCGGTCGAGCGACATAAGTTCCATGAGGTCTGCCATACCGACCGGGTGGCCGATCCGGTAAAGCATATGAGATCCGATGCCCAGTTTTTTCTCAAGCATTTGGCAGGTACTCTCCTGCATCGTGCAATCGACTTCTATCCTGACCGGGGTTCCCCGTGCCCGCTGGCCCATGATCTCCTCGACCGTTGTCAAAAGATCGGACGCCTCGTCCACCTCGATATCAAGGTCGGCATCCCGGGTGATCCGGAAAGGGGCGGCACCGATTACTTCAAGGCCCGGGAATAACAGGTCGAGATTTGCAGCGACGAGGTCTTCCAGGTAAACGAGATGAACTTGTTTATCGTCACTGTGGCCTGAGTCCGGGATCCGGATGAGCCGGGGGAAAAGACCGGTAGGTACCTTGATCCGGGCAAAAAGTTCCTTTCCTTTGGGATCACGGATGGTAATAGCAAGATTCAGTGAGAGATTGGATATGAAGGGAAACGGGTGAGCCGAGTCAAAGGCCAGCGGTATGAGTACCGGAAACACTTCTTCGACAAAGTATGTGCGTAGAGCCTGTTTCTGATCATCATCCAGCTCACCATACGGGTGGATGAAAATACCCTCACTAGCAAGACGGGGAAGGATCTCGCTGTTCCAGCATTCAAAGGAAAGATCAAGATCGGGAATGAGTGCCTTTTCAATGGCGAGAATCTGTTCAGAAGCGGTCATCCCGTCAGGTGGTGCCTTTAACATCCCTTGGGCGGCCTGTCGCTGGAGCCCCGAGACCCGGATCATGAAAAATTCGTCAAGGTTGTTTGCATAGATAGCAAGGAACTTGACCCGTTCAAGAAGCGGGTGCCGCTCATCCCGTGCCTCATCCAGTACATGGCGGTTGAACCGGATCCAGCTAAGCTCACGGTTGATGTAAAGTGACGGGGAATCAAGCGAAGGTAAACTATCGTTCATGGGATCACCGGAAAACTGCATAAATTATCGTTACGCAGGGGGCGTGGTTGTACTGTGATGATAGGGAGGCCGGGTTTATCAATCCTGCACCCGGCAGGAGAACTATAGTGGGCACATGAGTTCATACAACAAAAAGATTTACGGCAATATCTCTTTTTATGAGAGAAATTTGTGTTTCATACCACTGATTCATGGTTCACGAAAATCAAGTATACCGGGAAATACCATGACCGATGATACATACGGTGCAAAACTCCAGCGGGATGGAAAAACCTATGCGATCCAGACCCGGATCCCGGCCGGTGTCGTATCGCCGGATGATCTGGAAACAATTGCGCGAGTAGCAAAGAAGTATGCAATACCTCTTGTCAAAATTACCTCCGGCCAGCGATTCCTGCTTGTCGGTGTACAGGAGAAAGATATCGGTAACGTGAGAAAGGATCTGGGACCACTTGGTACGGCATCCATCACACCCGGTGTACGGTATGTCCAGTCCTGCCCGGGCATTTCGTATTGTAAGAACGGCACACAGGACTCCATCAGTCTTGCAAAGGAGATTTCCGATGAATATGCCGGAAAAGAGTTCCCGGCAAAGATTAAGATCGGTGTCTCCGGCTGCCCGCGATGCTGCGGGGAGAGCCGGGTCCGGGATATTGGCATTATGGGAACTGCAAAAGGCTGGACGGTCTCTTTTGGCGGACACAGCGGATTTAAATCACGTCAGGGTGAGCAGGTCGCAACCGGACTGACATCAGATGAGGCCCGGGATTACGTCCGGAGGCTTCTTGCATATTATAAAACACACGCAGAGCCAAAGGAGCGGACTTCCCGGTTCCTTGAACGGACGGGAACGGATTGGATAAAAACGATAACTACAGAATAAAAGTATAACGTCCGCATTTTTTGGGCAGGGCTTATTATCCGTTAAAATTGTGGTACCGATAGCAGTTATCGATAAACTCCTGTTTACGGTGCTCGCTTGCATTTACCGGCGGCTTTAAGTACCCGACTGCGGGCGTCTGCTGTGCCGGGCAGAACGGGCAGAGCGCGGCATCGACGTCATTCGCTTTCTCTTTTACCGGGCAGTAATAGATCCCATCGATAACCTCAACGCGGTCTCCCCCGGGAAACCGGAGTCCCACCGGATGTCCTGGTTCCTGGCGGACGATCATGCAGAAACCAGCGAGTGAAAATTTTAAAAAACGGAGCCTGATGTCACCGGTCCCATCCCGGCATTGGTCGCTCACCATTGCCCAGTAGCTCTTCTCTGCATCTGTTACCGGTTCCTTCATCCGGTTAAACACTCCTGATTGGTTCATGAGCCGTATTGTCTGGTACATGCCGAGTAGGTGACCTGAGATAGCCGTTTCGAGTTCTTTCCGGTACTCGGGTGAAAGGTCACGGATTGATGATCCAAAATTCTGTTCCATCTTGCGGATGTCATGGGGCTGGTATTGCAGGACAATCCGCGCAAGAAAAGCGCCGAGTTCTCCCCTGGTTCGGATCGTCATGAGCCGGGTGCATTCCTTCTGTATTGCCGAAGCGATCTCTTCTGGCGATGCATTCTCCGTGGTATAGGGGGTCACTGTATCCATGGCTGCACCGATAGTATCTCTCTGGTACTGATTCCTCAATGAGGATATGTAAGGGTTATGTTCTCTCCCGAACTTTTCTATATTCTAACTTACGGTTTGATAAGTTCGTGGTTGATCATTGATATTTATCTCGGCAAAAAATACAAATTAATCGCCACCATATCAGGGCCATGGCACTCAACATTTATATATTCGCCTGCAAAATGCATCCTTACTCAATTGCGCAGGTGAAGAAGTTGGAGATCGGCCACACCATATCACAGGGGGTTATCATTGTAACTCCCACCGGCTGGCTCGACACCGCTTCCTACGAGGAATTTTTGAAGTACTGCACAGCCCTGCCTGCAGGCCCGGTTATTCTTGATCTTTCGAACCTGACCTATATAAGCAGCGCCGGCCTCAGGGCATTGCGTCAGTTTGAGAAGGGACGCAGAGATCAGGGAACAATGGTTGTTATAGCAGGGAGCAAAGGATTTGTCCATTCAGTAATCCGGATGAGTGGATTTGACCAGCTCTTCCTGATGTACCCCTCTGCAGCCGATGCAATTCAGGTGATTGGAAAGCCCGATAGCCAACATTAATGCCATAAAAATGAGTAAGCCCATCGTATTCATCTCACTCTAATTATTCTCTCATTGTGATTTGAACCCCGACACCTATAGCCAAAATACCAAACTTTATCTCGAGTAGAAACTTTTGAATTGGTGTACCTGTTGGAATTGGCGTGAAAACCTTTTTTTATTTGTCGTTAACCCCCAAATCAGAGTGCGCCAACCGGGAATTTTATCAATCCGGTAGCATCATCTTACCTTCCTTTGTGGATTTGGTATGACAGCGATGCATGGCTTCATTCTGGTGCAGGAAAAATATTTGTCCTTGAGCGATCAAAGTCCATGTATGGCAAAGCCGAACGGTTTTTCTTTATGCGAGATATCCAATAATCCTCTCCCCTATTTTATAATTCAAATTATTGTAAGTATTCGGGCGTAATTTAGCGTCCGATTCAAATTCAGGATGTGTAAAAATTATGGACTTAACTAAAACCTGCTCATTTCCGAACAACCTATTCGCACGTAAACTGCGTTTTTTTGATACTACGTTACGGGACGGGGAACAGACCCCGGGTGTATCGTTAAACCCGGATCAGAAACTAGAGATTGCGACAAGGCTTGCAGCAGTAGGTGTCGATGTCATCGAGGCCGGCTCTGCCGCAGCATCTGCCGGAGAGCAGGACGCGATCCGGCTTATATCAGGTGCGGGGCTCCCGGTGGAAACCTGCACGTTTGTCCGGGCAGTACGATCTGACATCGATTATGCAGCGGATAACGGGGCCGATTCAGTCCACCTGGTGATACCAGTCAGCGATCTTCACATCGAAAAGAAGATGCGGAAGACCCGCGACCAGATCGCTGAGATGGCATGGGACGCGGTCGAGTACGCGAAAAGCCGGGGGCTGATCGTGGAACTCTCGGGTGAAGATGCTTCACGGGCTGATCAGCAATTCCTGTCCACCGTCTTTTCCGGTGGGGTAGAACGGGGTGCCGACCGGCTCTGCTTCTGTGATACCGTGGGGGTACTCACACCGGAGAAGATTGCAGATATTATCCCGCCGCTTGCCGGGATCGCGCCGCTTTCGATCCACTGCCACGATGACCTCGGTTTTGCGCTTGCAAATACAGTCGCTGCCTTAAAGGCCGGCGCAGGATGTGCCCACACAACCGTGAACGGTCTCGGCGAGCGTGCCGGCAACACACCGTTTGAGGAACTCGTGCTGTCTCTTGAGGTGCTTTACGGGTACCAGACCGGGATAAAAAAGGAAGGGATCTATGGTCTTTCCACACTGGTCTCCCGGCTCACCGGAGTCCCGTTGCCGGTCAACAAAGCTGTCGTGGGTGAGATGGCATTTACCCATGAAAGTGGTATCCACGCACATGGGGTAATCCGGGAACCGACCACGTATGAGTCAATCCGGCCGGAACAGGTCGGGAGACGACGTCGGATCGTGCTTGGGAAACATTCCGGTACCGCGTCGGTGGAAGCGGCACTGCACGAAATGAAATATGCGCCCAACGAACAGCAGCTCAAAGCCATTGTTTCCCGGATAAAAGATCTCGGCGATTCGGGAAAACGCGTCAGCGATGCCGATCTCATGGCAGTTGCTGATTCGGTCCTTGCCATGGAATGCAGGCCCACTATCAAGCTGCGACAGTTTACGGTGGTCTCGGGAAGCAACATGATACCCACGGCATCGGTCACGCTCGAAGTAAAAGGTAAAGAGATGACCGGGGCAGCAACGGGAGATGGCCCCGTTGATGCCGCGATGCAGGTGCTGGCACAATCGGTTGCCGATGTCGGGAACATCCGGCTTGAAGAGTACCATGTCGACGCCATCAGCGGCGGAACAGATGCATTGGTTGAAGTGACCGTAATGTTAAGTAAAGACGGGAAGATAATTACTTCACGGGGCGCACGCACTGATATCATCATGGCGAGTGTCGAGGCGATGATCGCCGGAATGAACAGACTACTTGAGGAACGAACATGAAGACCGGGGCAAAACTCCTCGTTGAATCACTGCAGCGCGAAGGTACCGATACCTTGTTTGGGTACCCTGGCGGCTCAGTGCTGCCGATCTATGATGAACTCTACGATTCACCATTGCGGCATATCCTGGTACGGCACGAACAGGCAGCAGCGCATGCCGCAGACGGCTATGCACGCGCGAGCGGCCGGGTAGGTGTATGCCTTGCCACATCAGGCCCCGGCGCCTGTAACCTTGTCACCGGGATAGCCACGGCTTACATGGACTCGGTTCCGGTCGTAGCCATTACCGGCCAGGTGCCGACAACCATGCTCGGTAACGATGCCTTCCAGGAATCGGATATCCAGGGTATCACGATGCCTATCACCAAGCACAATTACCTGGTAAAGGACACTTCGGATATTCCCCGTGTGGTAAAAGAGGCGTTTTATATCGCCGGTACCGGTCGTCCGGGGCCGGTACTTATCGACCTGCCAAAGGATGTCAATACCCGGTCGGTCAAGGAACCGGTCGTCCCGGCTAAGGTGGTTCTCCGGGGCTACAACCCGACCTATAAAGGACATAAACGCCAGATCGATAAAGCCATCGAACTTATCATGGCTGCGGAACGCCCGCTCATCTACGCCGGCGGCGGTGTTATTATTTCCAACGCCTCCCCGGAACTCATAGCGTTTGCGTCAGGCCATGGTATCCCGGTCACGACCACCCTTATGGGTATCGGTTGTATTCCCGGTGATCACCCGCTCAACCTTGGCATGCTGGGCATGCACGGTACTGAATATGCAAACTTCGCGGTCACTGAATGCGATCTCCTGATCGCCGTCGGCGCACGGTTCGACGACCGTGTTACCGGAAAGATTGAAACCTTCGCACCTCATGCAAAAGTGATCCATATCGATATTGACCCTGCAGAGATCGGCAAGAATAAGCACGTTGATGTGCCGATCGTGGGCGATATAAAAGCAGTGCTTACGGACATGATGACCGGTCTTGTAAAAAAGAATGCCTGTGAGGCGTGGCAGAAAAAGATAAAGCACTGGCGACAGCATCATCCTCTCCGGTTTGGCAAAGAGAACGGGTGCCTGCACCCCCAGTTTATTCTCCAGCAGATGAATGAATTGTTAAAGGGTGATGCGGTGATCGTCTCCGAAGTCGGCCAGAACCAGATGTGGACTGCCCAGTATTTCTGTTTCCGTCATCCCCGCACATGGATCACTTCCGGGGGACTTGGTACGATGGGATATGGGTTCCCGGCAGCGATAGGGGCGCATTTTGCCAGGCCCGATCTCCCAGTCTTTGACGTCGCTGGCGACGGTAGTATCCAGATGAACATCCAGGAGATGGGAACGGTGGCGCAGTATAAGATCCCGGTAAAGATTGCCATTCTCAATAACATGTTCCTGGGCATGGTCCGCCAGTGGCAGGAACTCTTTTACGACCGGCGCTATTCCTTTACCGAACTGCCGCCGGTGGAGTTTACCAGGATTGCTCAGGCATACGGTATAGAAGGGATTAAAGTGGAGTCCTGTGACGAAGTGATGCCGGCATTACGGGCAGCGGTTGACCATGACGGGCCGTTTGTCCTTGACTTCAGGATTGAACGGGAGGAAAATGTGTTTCCCATGGTACCGGCCGGTGCAGCCATTAATGAGATGATCGGGGGGCATCCGCGATCATGAAAGCGCATACACTATCCATCCTTGTAGAGAATAAGGCCGGGGTGCTCTCCCGGGTAACCGGTCTTTTCTCCCGGCGCGGTTTTAACATCGAAAGCCTTGCGGTCGGGACCTGCGAGGAACCGGACATGAGCCGGATCACAATTGTGGTGATCGGTGACGATGCCCAGGTAGAGCAGGTGATGAAACAGCTCAACAAGCTCATAGATGTGATCAAAGTCTCTGACCTTACCGACAGCGAAAGGGTCGAACGCGAGCTTGCGCTGTTTAAAGTCGCCGCAGAACAGGGTTCGACCCGGGCCGAGATTATGCAGATTGCAACAATCTTCCGGGCCCAGATCGTTGATGTTGGCGCAAAGTCGGTTATCCTCCAGATAGCCGGAGATACCGGGAAGATCGAGGCGATGGAGAAACTATTGCGCCAGTTCGGGATCAAGGAGCTCGTAAGGACCGGGAAGATCGGGATTTTGCGCGGTACAAAAACAGTTACCAGCAGCAAATAATTTTTCTTTTTTAGTAAAAAAAATTAGAAGATCAGCATCAGGCACAGCATAATGCCGGTGATGATGGTCAACACAATTGCGACTGGGGCAACTTTTCTGACCACTTCTCCCTCGATACCGATCTTGTCAACGACTGCAGCGGCATTGATAATCTTTGCAACTGCGATACCGGATGCGATACCACCGGCAACCATGTGGGCTGCGTAGACCTGAATGAAGTTGAGGTTCAGCATCTCGGTCGATTTTTTGAGGATACCGTAGAACATAACGTTTGAGGATGTTTCACTACCCGAGACAAACGACCCAAACAGGCCCAGCGACGGGCTGATCAACGGGAATGCGACGCCAAAGGCAAGAGCGATAACGGTACCGATAACGATGTTCATATTGAAACCGGAAGCTCCTGTCGCAAAGGTGAGTGCACCGTTAACTACGGATTTTCCTGACCAGTCCATGACATAAGCTATGGCAAAAAAGACCATCGCGGCAAGGACCGGGCTCCAGGAACGTTTCAGCCAGACCGTGGTGATCTTTTTAAGTTCGCCTTTTGACCGGATCAAAAGCGGGGCGGTAAGAACTGTGCTTACAAACACCCAGAAGTACGCTTGGGTCAGGAGTTTTAAGTTGACGATCTGGTCAGCCATGACCGGGATCTTCTGCAGGTTACCCAGGGACGCAAGGAGGCTTCCCTGGATAATGGGAATGCTGATAATGATACAGAAGATGACCAGCACAAGCCAGGGAAGTGATGCTTTCCAGAGCGGCATCTTGGTTTTGCGTTCTTCCTTAGCGGCAGCAATCGAAGCCGGCTCGGCAAGATCAAGGGGCCTGCCCCGGATCTTCCGCATCAGGAAAAGGACGGCGACGGTAACAATGCCCGAGAAGACGCCAACAAGACCGATGGCTGCGGCGGGAAGGATATGGACAAAGATAATTGAACAAAACCCGAGCGTCAGGCCTGCGACAAGTGCTGTCAGGAATCCTTTTTTCACACCAGCAATACCATCGGCAACCCAGAGCATGGCAAGGGCGATACCGGTCGAGATGACCGGCAGGAACCACGCGACCGTAATTCCGAGCTGGCTTACATTAAGCCCGAAAGCTGATGCCGGGAGCGTAATGGGAACGGCTAAGAGTGAGAACGATGTGAGGGGGTCGTATCCCATACAGGGAAGGGCAACTGCTGCAAGCGGCGAGAAACCAAGCGCCAGCATAATGGGCGGAAGCATGGTTACCGGCGTCGCGCCGATGGAGACCAGGAACGTCCCGAAACCGACGTTCAGGATCATAATCTGCTCGTACCGCTCAGCGGCGATCGTTTTGATATACGCCGTGATGCTCGCGATCGCGCCGGTGATGTCCATCATTGTAACCTGAAGGATGGTAAAGAGTACCATCAGGGAGATCCCAAATGATGAAAGTACACCGTACCATGACGCTGCCAAAGCAACGAAAATATCGGTCTGGAAGAAGACGACCGCGATAATTACCGTCAGAATCCATCCAAGAACGCCCATAAGCGTCCCGGACTGCCTGAAAAAGACAAGTCCGATAAAGATCATGAGAATGGGCAGGATGGCCAGAATAAACTGAATAATAAGGTCCACTTTGATCTACCCTCCGGGGTGTAAACTATTGGTCTGCTATGCCATAGCATAACATTATCGATTTTGATCCGGCAGATCGGGCGATGAATTCCGGAAGCAATCAGGGTGAATTCTATAAGTTCTGCCAGCCTATAACTGGGCAGTGAAAACAGCAATCCTCGGGGGCGGTTTGTCCGGCCTGACCCTGGCCCGGCTCCTTTACGAAAAAGGCACCGATCTGGTAATCGTCGAAGCCGAGCCGGAATATGGCGGGCTCTGCCGGTCACGTGTTTCGGATGGCTTTACCTTCGATACCGGCGGTTCTCATATCATCTTCTCGCGGGATACCGAAGTCCTCAACTTTATGCGGCAGATGATCCGGGGAAATGAACAGGAGAATATCCGGAACACGAAGATTTTTTATAAGGGCCGGTATGTCAAGTATCCTTTCGAGAACGGTTTAGGCGATCTGCCGACAGAGGACCGGTTCCTCTGTATTTCCGAATTTATCAAGACGCTTGTTGCTGTAGAAAAAGGGGAACTTGAACCGCCCGAAACATTCCGGGACTGGATCTATTACACCTTTGGCAAAGGCATCGCCGAGTGCTACATGGTGCCATACAACGAGAAGATCTGGAAGTATCCGACCGATAGCATGTCCCTTCACTGGGTGGACGGCAGGATCCCACGCCCGCCGGTCGATGACGTGATTAAATCCGCAATCGGGATAGCGACGGAGGGGTATACCCACCAGTCGGTATTCTCGTATCCGCTGAAAGGGGGGATCGAAGCGCTGGTAAAAGCAATTGCGCGACCGGTCGAACCGTTCATAAAAACACACTTCCGGATCCGCTCGCTCAGGAAAGAGGGTGCGCGGTGGCTCATCAGCGATGGCAGGGAAAAAATCATGGCAGATCGTGTTATTTCCACGATCCCTGTCCAGCACCTGATAGCAGCTCTTCCTGACGTGCCCCCGGAAGTAAAGAAGGCCTGTAACAATCTTACGTATAACTCTCTTATCTGTGTCAATATTGGTGTTCGCGGCGATGTGCCGGATTACTCATGGTTGTATGTCCCAGACCACGAACTCGGTAAGACCAACCGGATCTCGTTTCCCTCACAGTACAGCAGGCGCGTGGCACCTGAAGGTTGCAGTTCGATTCTTGCGGAAATTACGTACCGGCCCGGCGATCCCGTAGCTTCAATGAGTGACCGGGGCATAATTACCGAGGTTACCGGAATGCTTGCAACAATGGGCATTATTACACCGGATAAGGTGGTTTTCTCCTCGGTAGTGCGCCAGCCATTTGCTTATGTCGTCTACGATAAAAAGTACCAGGAAAACATAGCCATAGTTCGTGACTACTGCACGGGACTCGGGATTCCGCTCGTGGGCCGGTTTGCCCAGTTCGAGTATCTTAACATGGACGGGTGCATCCGGAGTGTCCTCGATTTTATGCGTTCCTATCCGGCATAATGGATCTTTTGCCCCCGTACATCACGCTTATCATCCGCCAGCCTAAAAAAAGTACAGGAGTTTATCACACTGCATGATATCAGTTATTGTCCCCTCCTTTAATGAAGAGGAGAACATCGCCCAGTGTCTGGTTTCGCTCTCGCACCAGACGGTGAATAAGAACGAGTACGAGATTATCGTTGTAGATGGCGGGTCAACTGACAAGACCTGCGAGATTGCCCGGAAGTACGCCGACAAGGTCTTTATCCAGGAAAGCAAGAAAGTCGGTGGCGCCAGAAACGACGGCGTGATGGCCTCAAAAGGCGACATAATCGCATCCACCGATGCCGACTGCATCCTTCCTCCGGACTGGATTGAGCGCATCCGTAAGGATTTTACTGATCCGGCCGTCGTTCAGGTCTATGGTCCTGTGTACCCCATCGAGGACAGCGTCGGCAATCATTTCTCACTCCTGCTTGCAAATACCTTTTCCCGCACCGGGTATTACAGCCGCACATTCTATTATACGCTTGGCTGCAACACCGCTTTCCGCAAAGATGCGTTTATAAAAGCCGGTATGTACCGGTGCATCGATGCCGGTGATGATCTGGAGATCGCTATGCGTCTCAAAGATGTGGGAAAGATCAAATTTGACGGAAAGTTAAAGGTCGGTTTCTCCATGCGCCGGTACCAGCAGTACGGTACCTTTAAATCCCTGTACGAATGGTTTTACATTGTCGCTCACGGCGGAGAGACCCAAAAATATGCGTACACCCAGAAAAAATACAAATAATCTCTCTAAAAAAAGTCAGAATTGTATGCCAAAAAGACTCTTTAACATCCTGATAATCTGATCTAATAATCCGCCTTGAGATATGACCGCAGTCTGAGTAACCTGAGAGCTTGTGACAACATTCCCGGTTTTATCAACTTCATAAACGTTCAGCATAGTCTTAGACGTGGGTGTACTCACTATGGGTGCTGTTCCCGTTAACGTAACCTTCATCATTTCACTGTTATGTCCACTACCAGTTCCTTTGTAGGACAATATGAACCCACTCAAATCAAGGGTCTGATTATTGAAATCCGGTGTCACGTCCGACCCACCATTGCCATTCGAAACGGTGTATGACCAGGTGGGATTTACCAGATCCGTTGTCATTACAAGATCGCTCCCCATAGGAAACGTCATCTCAGAAGTGTTTGCTGGAAATAAGACATTGAATGAAACATTTACAGATGTATTGGGGTTCAATGATCCGGATGGATCAATCGTGTAATCTTCAACGTTCCATGCTGATACTAACGGAATGCACACAGCTAAAAAAACTGTTGCAAGAATAACCAGTTTTGTCCATTCTTTCATGGGTGACCTCCACTTAAAAAAAGCAACGAAACGCTTTTCGTATTCCTTAATTTCTTAACCCCTCAACTAATAAAAATTGCCTGCACCTTGAACGGGATAAAAAAAAAGGATGTTTGAGCCGGATGGTCACCCGTATTCTCCTCATTAAAATTATCTAATCAACGACTGATGCAAAGGTATAGTTCAAGTGTATTCAGGAAAAATAGAAATAAGCGCATGAATTTCCCCGAAAAACAAACGCAAGAACCTCAGCTCGATCCGGTTACTCTCTTTGAAGAAAGCGAGTTTGGCCGGCTGATGGGTATGCATATTACCGAAGCCCGCGACGGTTACGCACGCGTCGAGATGGACTGCGCTGGCAAGTGTAACCCTCACGGTATCGCTCACGGTGGCGCTGTCTTTTCGCTTGCCGACCATGCTTTTGGGATTGCCTCCAATTATGGGAGGGATCATTATACGGCAGTCTCTGTGCATATCCAGTACATTGCCCCCGCCAAGGGTCGTCTCGTAGCGATAGCAGAACGAATAGCGTCAAACGAGATCTGCGGGACCTACCGGGTCATCGTGTACGAAGGTGACCGGACCATAGCATTGTTTGATGGTGTCGCATTCCGGGTCTCCACTCCTTGAATCCCGTTCACCCTTAAAGAAAATAAAAAAAATCTCACCCCCAATTTTTATCTTCCGGTAGTCTCCCATATTCCCGTATGATTGTTGAAAAAACTGCAGTGACCGCAGCCGCCGGTCTCATGGCGCTTGCTGCCCGGACCGCACCAAAGGCAAAAGGACAGGATGAGATCCTGATTACTCTCCTTACGAGTGCCCAGCAGAAGAAACTCTCCGCCGCGATGACGGAATATGGCACAAAACACGAGCTTGGTTTTTTCCTGCGCGATGCAAAAAATATCGCCAAAAGTGACGCTTGCCTCGTAATCGGTGTCAAGGGCAATGTCCCGGTGGGGATCAACTGCGGGGCATGCGGATATACCACGTGTGCTGCGTTCACAAAAGCGTCAGCCGCAGCAAAAAAACGCACAACCTCTTTTGTCGGCCCTAACTGTGCAGTCAGGATGGCCGATATTGGCATTGCGGTTGGGTCGGCGGCCAAGACCGCCCAGATTCACAACGTGGATAACCGGATCATGTATTCTGCCGGGTCGGTTGCGATGAATCTTGGATTCCTCGGTAAAGAGTGCACTGTGGCATATGCAATCCCGCTCTCGGCTTTGGGAAAGAACATCTTCTTCGACCGTGTTGCATAATCAAAGGGAAATGTACTATTTCATCCCGGAATAACGTTAGAATGTCAAAAAACTAATTACAAACGAGGAGCCGGAATGTTCAAAGTCGTATTGCTGCGTCACGGAGAGAGTACTTGGAACCATGAGAACCGGTTCACCGGGTGGACTGATGTTGACCTGTCTGATAAGGGAAAAGATGAAGCTCTACGGGCAGCCAGTCTTCTCGCAGATGCCGGCTTTTCGTTTGATATTACCTATACCTCGATGCTCCGGCGTGCGATTCGGACCCTGTGGATTGTCCTTGATGAAATGGACCTGATGTACCTTCCCGTGTGTCATTCATGGCGGCTGAACGAACGTCATTATGGATCCCTTCAGGGGCTTAATAAAAAGGAAATGACAGAAAAGTTCGGGGAGGAACAGGTTCTGGCATGGCGCCGGGGATATGCCATCCGGCCTCCGGCACTTGAAGACGACGACTCCCGGCACCCCCGGTTCGATCCCCGGTATGCTGGCTTGAAAAAGGAAGAACTGCCTGCGACGGAATCACTGGAAGATACACTGTACCGGGTCGTGCCGTACTGGAAAGCAGTTATTGCACCTTCGGTAATGGACGGAAAACGGGTTCTTGTTTCCGCCCACGGTAACAGTATTCGGGCTCTGGTTAAACATCTCGACGCCGTCCCGGATGACGAGATCACCGGTCTCAACATCCCGACCGGTTTCCCCCTTGTTTACGAGCTTGACGACTCCCTGCACCCGGTCCGGCACTACTACCTGGGTGACCAAGAAGAGATTAATCGCGCAACTGCATCGGTAGCAAACCAGGCTTCCGGGACCGGAAAAGATCGCCTTTATTGAGGGGAAACAATCATGACAGGTATTTTCAAGGCTTACGATGTCCGGGGGCTGGTCCCGGGCGAGCTGGACGAACCAACCGCTGAAAAGATCGGAACGGCATTTGCAAACCTTGTGAATGCAGGTTCAATCGCTGTGGGAAGAGACTGCCGTCCCTCGTCTCCGGCTCTTGCATCGGCGTTTATCCGGGGATACCTTGGGGCAGGAGGCTCGGTAACCGATTTTGGTCCAACGAGTTCCCCGCTCCTGTATTATGCTATTATTAAGGGAAATTTCGATGGCGGTGCGATGGTCACGGCCTCCCACCTGCCTCCGGATACAAACGGGATAAAACTCTGCCGGGAAAAGGCAATTCCCCTGTCCGGTGATAAAGGGCTTCCCGCACTTGAGCGTCTGGTAACGGCAATGAACGCGGGGACAGGATGTACCACGCCCGGTTCATACAAAAAAGGTGACCTGACTGATTCGTATATCGATATGGTTGCCGGATGTATCTGTGCCCGGCACCCCCTCACCGTTGCAATCGATGCCGGCGATGGCATGGCAGGCCCGGAAATCCGGCGGCTTTTTTTGCAGGTCCAAAACGTTACCCCGGTTGCGGTTAACCTTGAACCGGATGGCCGCTTCCCCCATCATGGGGCAAACCCGTTCCTTTTGTCCGCAACAAACGAGCTTGAAGATCTTGTCCGGCATTCTGGAGCAGACTTTGGTGTTGCATTCGATGGTGATGCGGACCGGTGCATCTTTGTTGATGAAACGGGAGCACGGATCTCCGCAGACCTTATCACGGCCCTTATTGCAGAGCACTACCTCCGCGAGGTACCCGGAGCGACGTTCCTCTACGACCTGCGTTCGAGCCGGATTGTAGCCGAGACGGTTTTGAAACAGGGTGGGAAAGGTATTCGCTGCCGTGTGGGTCATGCGTTTATCAAGGAACAGATGCGCCAGGAGAACGCCGTCTTTGCCGGTGAGCTCTCAGGCCACTATTACTTCCGTGACACCGGGTTCTGCGACAATGGCATTTTTGCCATGGTCCAGATGATAAATCTCCTCGCGGAAAAAGACCGGCCCCTTTCGGAGCTTGTCTCCCCCTTAAAAAAATACGCGTCAACCGGTGAGATCAACATACGGGTGAACAGGCGCGATTCGATTATGGAGGCGCTCAGGTCAGCTTTTCCTGATGCACAAACTGACACGCTTGATGGCGTGACTATGGCGTATCCTTCATGGTGGTTCAACATTAGATCGTCAAATACCGAACCGCTCATCCGGCTCAACCTCGAAGCCGATACAAAAGACTGCATGGACAAACGGACGACCGAAGTCCTGCAAATCATCAGGGATGCTGATCCGTCTATGAAGATTGAAACAGCATAGATAAAAAGTAGATTTTAGATAATGCTGGTTTTTTTACCGATCGAGCAAAACATCAACCCCGGGAAGATCTTTTCCTGAAAGAAACCGGAGGAACGCGCCTCCCCCGGTGGATACATGCGTCATTTTTCCTGCAAGGCCTAATTGCGTTACTGCTTCGGCTGTCGATCCGCCGCCGATTACCGTCGTCCCGGTAAGCCCGGCAAGTGCCTGTGCTACGGCTTTTGTTCCCTTCGAAAATGCTGGGATTTCAAATATGCCCATCGGACCGTTCCATGCAACGGTCCGGCATTGCTGGATCTCTTTGGTAAATTCTGCTATAGTCAGGGGGCCGATATCAGCAATAGCGTAATCCGGTGGGACCTGATCCGATTGGACTATGAGAGAAGGTGTTTCCAGTCCGGGTTTCTTAGCGACGACGAGATCAACCGGCAACACTATCCGTACTCCACGGGAGGCCGCGTCACACAGGATCGTTTCAACGAATTTCATAGTGTCGGGCTCTAAGGAAGAGCTACCGACAGGATTTCCCCGTATCTTCAGAAAGGTGGCTGCCGCTCCGCCGCCAACCAGGACACAGTCCACTTTTGGTATGATATTTTCCAGAACGCCGATCTTCTCTTCAACCTTTGCCCCGCCGAGAATAACTGCAAAAGGCCGGTCAGGATGTTCAAGGAGGCTGCTCAGTTGTTCGATCTCTTTTTCCATAAGGAGACCCGCGACACAGGGAAGGAATTTGGCAATGCCCACAACGGAAGCGTGGGAACGGTGACTGGCTCCAAAAGCGTCATTGACATAGAGATCTGCCAGCCGGGACAGCCCCTCGGAAAAACCGGTATTATTGTCCTCTTCGCCCGGGAAGAACCGCAGGTTTTCGAGAAGGATGACCTTTCCATCCTTTAACTCAGCCACGGTTTTTTCCACTCCCGGCCCGATGGTCTCCTGCAGTGAAGGGACCGGTTTTCCCAGCAGTTCTGATAACCTTTGTGCAACCGGTGCTAACCGCAGGTGCTCGTCCACCTTACCGTGAGGCCTGCCAAGATGGGAACAGAGTATGACCTTCGCAGAATGACTGATAAGATACGTAATAGTCGGGAGGCAGGCCCTGATACGGCTGTCATCTGCTATAGTGCCATCAGGATCGATTGGTACGTTAAAATCCACCCGCACGAGCACCCGTTTTCCACGGACTTCAATATCCTTCACGGTTTTCTTCTGCATCCTTTCATCTCCCTTTACGTGGGTAAACACCAGTGTTTATAGCAAACCGTTACCCGGTACTTAAATATAAATGCGGCAGGCATTTCTCGTTTTATGAAACACCAGAAAACCTGTGCATCTTTTCGCAAAGATATGTATCGAAACCTTTTCTTGGCCAAAGAGATCATAACCTGTGACAGACCATGCCCGTCATGATGATTCGCGGTGGTGATCTCGATCTCGTGGAATACGAGTTCCGGACATTTCTTCCCGGCGAGGTCAAAAAAACGCTCGGCCTTGAAAAAAATACGTACCGGCTGCGTCCCAAAAAAGGTAAAGTTATCGTAAAAGCACCGGCCCGGATACACCTCTCTGTCCTTGACATGAACCGGTTTGCCCCGGACCATGCAGGGGGCGGCGGTATCGGTTTTGCCATCCAGTGCTACTGTACTGCCGAAGTTGAATGTACCCGCCAGGGCCTTGTGATCGATTACAACCGGTCAGCCATTATCGAAAACTTTGTTGCAGTTTTTAACAAGGCCGTAGGTTACACCGGTGGTTTTTCCATAAAAGCAACCGATCACGAACGTAAACACGTGGGTCTTGGCTCAACCAGTACGGTGATGATTGCCGTCGCAACCGCGCTTAACGAGGCGGTTGGAGCACCGCTTTCAAACGCAGAGTTGCGCCAGCTTATCGGACATAACTATGTCGAAGAGACAGCTGACGGCACCATAGCGTTTGGTTTCGAGACCGGTGTTGGTCCCGCGGCAAGTACCAATGGCGGCATGGCGGTGATGGGTGACGAACTTGTCCTCGTGTATCATCACGCTTTTGCGGAAGGAAAGAACGTCTTTATCGTGGTACCGCCCACAGATATCTCCTCGGCCGGTACAAAAGAATTTGATCTCCTCATGAACCGGGCAAGGACCCTTGATTACCGGGACCGGGAACTCAAAGCGTATTTATTCATGATGGATTTTATCCCGGCACTTGAACACGACGATTTGAAAAAGATTGGGGATGTAGTCTGGGAGATCGAATTCCGGGGATCGAAACGGGCTGAAGTCGAGCACCACAGTTACCGGATCTACCAGTATATGAGTATGCTCCGTGAAGCCGGACTCGAGTTCGTCGGGATGAGTTCTGTAGGGCCATCGATTGCTATTGTGACGGAAAAAAGCCGCCGGGAGATCCAGAAGATCCTCTCACCTCTCGACCTTACGATTGCCATTGCAACAAAAGTCGACAATAACGGTATGACCATAACCGTCAATAAATAGGCTCGTGTTCTTGGAATACACATTTTTTAGGATTTCGTATAGTAAATCCGTGTAAAATTACGGTCCCTGCGGTTTCTTTTTCAGGTATGAATTAACAATGCCGGCAAGTAAAAGGAGGATCGTTCCCACGGTAACGACAACCACAAAGAGCAGGAGCAGGTTCATGTTTTCCCGGACAACAGGAATACTGCCGAGATAATATCCGGCAAGCACCACGGCAAGTGTCCAGGAGATCGCCCCAAGTACATTATAAAAGAGAAACCGGTGGTACTCCATCGTCCCGACACCGGCAAGAAAAGGCGCAAATGAACGGACCACCGGCACGAAACGGGCAACAAAGATGGTTGTACCGCCATATTTCTCGAAAAAGGCATAGGTATCGTCGATATATTCTTTTTTTACGAAGTTCGGGAACCGTTCCAGAAAAACGTGGAGTCCTATATAGTTGCCAATCCAGTAATTGACTGTATCGCCGCATATAGCACCTAAAACAAAGGCTAAGAGCAGGAGATTGATGTTTAATATGCCACTTGCGGCAACTGCCCCGGAAACAAACAAGAGTGAATCCCCGGGTAAGAATGGCGTAATAACAAAACCGGTTTCAAAAAAAATGATCCCAAACAGTAAAAGGTACGTCCATAACCCGTAACTTTGTACCACTGCAGCCAGGTTATGATCGAGATGGAAGATAAGGCCGGCGAGGGAGGCTATCATGAATGGTACAGATATAGGTCAAACTGTCTATATCAACCTGAGGCACCGCTGTCTTCAGATAAAAGCCCGGATCTGAAAAAGAGGGGCGAACCTAATATGATAAAAAAACACATGGGATATACGTTATGAAGCTCAGGATCCAGCCTATCCGATCCCTTTTTCCGGCAATGATATGCGGCCTCCTCTGCTTTGCATTTCTGGTGATAGTCCCTGCAGCGGCATTTACCGCAGATTCCCTTAATATTTCCTTTGGTACAAACGGTGATGCAACTGCCGTTTTCCAGTTTACTCTTGATGGCGTTATCGAAAATGCAATTCCCCAATCCATGCTTGAAGACCAGCTGGCTAAGGGGCTTGCCACCAGTTCCAGCCCGCCACAGATTATTTCTTTTGACAAATCAGAGGCAACGCTGCTTTTGAATGGTTTTGCCACCACAACTAATGTACCGACCGGGACAGAATACCAGACAAGTACCATGGACTTTTCAAAAGCCCAGATCGCTTTACAAAACTCTGCTGTGAGTACGGTCATATCTGCAGATTTTTCGCCGAAGATAACCACAGTGACCTTCCCGGACGGATATTCCCGCCAGTTTTTTTCATCATCATCCCTGCCAAGCATTGATCACATTGTTCTTGGTCCTGGTCAAAGTGGGACTGCGATCAGTACTCCGACGTCTGGAACTCTCACAGTAAATACCTCTCCTGAACATACGCACATTTATATCGATTCGGTGTATGTTGGTGACAGTCCAGGTACGTTCTCTGACATTACTTCCGGGGATCATCAGGTTTCCCTGCAGGCCGATGGTTTTCTCCCCTACAATACAACAGTTACCCTGCAAGCCGGGGAGACAACGCAGCTTTTGGAAGAACTCGAATATGCACCAACGCCGACAAAACAATCAGGAGCACCGGATGCTGGTATGATAATAGCCGTGCTATCCTTGGCTTTTTGCAGTGTGGCTTTCCTGCGCAAAGAATAAACATTTTTAAGAAAAATTCCGTCTTGATAGAGAAATGTAAAGTGGTGTGCAACTGTCGTCTTCATTATTTAACAAAATCATCTTCAGCAGAGACTGTCCCGTTTGAACCCTATCATTACACACCACGTTAGTATATCCTTCGCATAAAACCGGAGATACCAGATCCAACAAAAAAAAGAGAATGGTTTAACGCCGTGACCGGACCGCTAAGATCCCGACAACGACAAAAGCACCAAATGCGGCAAACGGCAGGCTGCCTGACGTGGTCGGTGCCGGAGAAGTGGCAGTGGTAGTCATTGCAGCTGTTGCAGGTGCAGTCGCGGAAGCCTGAGCTACCACGGTAGGTTGTGTCGCCGGTATAAGTGTTACCGGAATATCAATGGTCTGCTGGTTTCCTGGGACCTGGGTGATATTCGCCGTATAAACTGCGTAACCGGGGGCCTGAACGGTAATTGTGCGGTACGGCGTACCTGTCGTGTACACGGGTACAGCCAACGTGCCGTTCACGATGACACCTTTGTAATCCGAACCAAAGGTTACATTTGCGCCATTTACATTAGCCTGGACAAGATACGTGCCCATGCTACCACCGATGAGCTGTGGGGCAGCTGTTGCCGTTGCGCTCACGGTCATGTTACCCGAAGGTACTGCCGCAAGAACGCATCCGACCATAGCGATACAAACAAACAGGACAAGAATAAGTTTCTTCATACAATCACTTCCACGTGACCATGAAAAGAAGGGCGTCAAGCCATTTAATAATTCCTTTGTATTCTGACGTGATTTAGCGATATGCCCCGTAAATTCAGACGTTTTTGGTGAATGAGGCTGATATCTCAGCGCGGGGCAGTGATTGTCCGCGGACTTTCATTGTCCAACGCCGGGTTTGTGACTCCCCGGGGGTCAACTCGTAAAGAAGGGCAGTAACTTCATCTTCCGAAAAATAGTGGGTTGCAATACCGTTTTTCCGCGAAAAAGTCCCCGGTTCTATCTCGGTTCCGGCACCGGCCCGGAAATCCTCTTTAGAAAAATCGGAAAAATACAAAATTCCTCTGGGCCTGAGCACCCGCGCCACTTCATGAGCACATGAGGAACGGCCTTCAGCAAAAAGATGGCCTATAACATGGAATGCGATAACGGCGTCGAATGAAGCAACAGGAAACGGCAGGTGGCAGATATCGGCAACAGCAAAGTGACCGTCAGTATTCTTAGGTGCATGGGATCGGCACAGATTTACCGCAGAGGAAGAGAAATCGATTCCTACAACATGGCACTTTTTTTCCAGCAGGGCATTACAGGTTTTCCCGTTACCGCATCCCAACTCAAGGACACGTTTTCCGGCGATCAGGGGTAACGGCTGATGCACTGCACCGGCCCAGATACGACCTCGCTGTGAATAATCGGTTTCCCAGTTATTTGCGTTGTGATACCCGGTCATGGTCGTTTGCAGTTGTCCGGCACGGTACCTGATGAGGTATACTCCAAAAAAAATGCCTGATGGCTTCCCCCTATTCGAGGAAGTGGTGAGTGAGGTTCATGACATCTCGGTACGGAATGACCCCGACAAGATGATTGTCGTTGTCGGTAACCGGGATAGCCCGGAACCCGTACCGCTCAAATTCCTGCGAAGCATCTTTGAGCGTGCTCTCCGCGTTTAAGGAGATCACGTTCTCTGACATAATTGCTGAGAGGGGAGCTTTATCGTCGGCTGTAAGCAGCTCCTTGAGATCAACGACACCTAGAAGATGGTCGGTTGCATCCGTCACGTAAATGTACATGATGACATCTTTTCCCCGGGCATGGTTGGGGTAATCGTTCTGCACATACTCAACCAGCGTTTCCGGAAGGAATTTCAGGAATTTCTGTGTGGCATAATGGATCACCGTTTCCTCCTGTTTTTCCATGATGGAACGCACTTTCTTTGCGCTATCGGGGTTCATGGCTTCAAGGATGTCCTCTGCAGTCGAATGAGGTATTGCCGAAAGGACATCGGCAGCCTGGCCGGGTGTCATGGTATTGATCAGGGGCACTACTTTTGCGGTATCGAGCGATGCGATGATATCCCGTTGGACATTCGGTTCAATCTCTTCTAAAGTATCAGATGCATGTTCGCTTTCGAGCGAGCTAAAGACTGCCACCCGCTGATCGTGATCAAGTTCTTCGAGAATATCTGCAAGGTCGACCGGGTGAATTTCTGCGAGATTTTCCTTTAAAACGGTTAGTTTCACGTCACCCTTGAAACTGCCGATATTTGTGGGGAGTGGCTGGATGTAGGTCCAGGAGATCATCTGGTCTTTATCAGTATCCTTGGTGACTACTTTTGAAAGCAGGCCCAACCCGAATCTTCTCAGGCGTGCGGATTTTCCGGTGTCAACGTCTGTTACATAGAGTTTTTTGTTTCTGAAAGCAAGCCGTATATCGTATACGACTTCCACTTCGCTTTCTTCAAGGTCGAGTACCTTTTTATCCATCACATAATCCTTAAGAAGGATCGCATCTTCAGCAGGCTCCCTCTCGAACGGGGCAATATCAGGAATATTGACTTCGACACGGTGTTCAGCGAGATCTACAACATTTTCCCAAGGGATAATAAGGCTGGGGTTTCCAAATGATCGGGTGACGTAGAGCGATTTTACTTCCGGTATCTTCGCGGTCTCCACAATGATGAGATCACTGAGTGTTCCGGTTTTTTTTCCCCGGAGCATTACCGGTATGCCCAAAATCTGGCTCAGGAAGATCTCACGATCTGTGATTTTTGTTGCGCCTAGTGGTGATTCGTTCTGCGTCATGTCATACTCCCTCCTGTGACAATGGTATAAAATTTGTAGGCAAGCAGTATCACTAAAAAGATCAGGTAAAGCCGGAGTATGAGGAGGGCGAATTTGACGCCAGGGGACATGGTGATCCGGGGGTGTTCGTATTTCTTGTTAATCGCTGTTATTGCGGCCATCCCGTTTGAGAAGGCCGTTTTTACCGGTTCGATTATGCCGTTTTCTAAAGTAAATGCCATACTTCCACCGTCTCCTTCACCCGAACAAATTCGGGAACAACGTACTTATGCCATACAGCGACGACACGACAATAATGCAGGTGACAATCGATATATTCGCTATATTGTCAAAAAGGGTATTTTTGTATTTCCCCATGATTTCCTCGTTATTGAGGAGAATGATCAAAAAGACCAGTGCAGCCGGTAAAAGGGTTACCGCCACGACCTGGACAAAGAGCGTAATTAGCACAAGGGGGGCTCCGGGGATAAGGACAACGGCACCGGCAGTAACGAGTCCCACAAAATAGAAGACATAGAACCAGATGGCCTCTTTTACCTTATAGTTCAGGGAATGTGCCCACCCGAATACTTCGCCAAATGCCCACGAGCTGGTAAGTGCAATACAAAGAGCTCCCAGGAATCCGGCGTCAAACAGTCCGATGGCAAGGAATGTGCCTACCCAGGGATTCGTAGCCATCATAATATGAGCTGCCTGTGCGGCGCTTTGGATATCCATACCTTTCAGGAGTGTCCCGGTAACAATAATAATAAAGACCGCGACAAGGACCGTGAACACCGCACCAATTGCCGTATCAAACTTTCCCCACGGGATATCTTTTTCCTTCATTTGCTTATCGACAACGGCACTCTGCTGGAAGAAGATCATCCAGGGAGCGATTGTCGTCCCGATGTTTGCCATCAGGAAAAAGAACAGCTCGCCATTAAATCCGCCCGGGAAATTGGGGATGACCCCGTTACGGAAGATATCAGAAATTGAAGGATGGACAAGTATTGCTGCAGGTATGTAGATCAGGTTGACCAGGCAGAGCACCATCGTGATCTTTTCCCAGGTCCAGTATTTCCCGGAAAAAACAATCCCCATCATGACGCAGATCACAATGACAACGGTAAGTAAAGGCGGGATTCCGAATATCGAAAGTCCAGCCGTCATCCCGATGAATTCAGTGACCAGTGTAAGCCAGTTAACCAGACTTAAGTCAAGAAATGAAAACCAGCCCCAGAACGAACCGAATGCGCTGAAAATCGCTTCAGCATGCCCGTGTTTTGTCACTGCACCAAGCCGGACGGTCATCTCCTGGACAAAATACGCGACCGGTCCTAAAAGGATCAAAAACCAGATGAGGTTATACCCAAATTTTGCCCCGGTTGCCGCATATGTGGTGATACCCCCGGCATCGTTGTCTGCAATCATTACAATAAGACCGGGACCGGCCAGCAACAGGTATATCTGGATAGTCTTGATTATTCTCCGGTAATTAAAATAGAATTTTGCCAAAAAATCCATCTTTCACCTACAAACACGTTCTCTGGTTCAGTGCATTGTACTGATCATCCCCCCATTCGATCCGAATGGCAGTCGGAGAGCGCGGGTACATATACCTGTCTCCTCATGACTTAATCGTGGATGCCGGGCTCATATAATAATATCGCATCCGTCGGCCTTTTTTTTGCTTTTTGAGTATTTCATGGTCATGGATTTTTATCATTGACGCAATTTTGCCATATTTAAACAAACAAAATCCAAATCAGGCAATTTAAAACGAAGAAACTCCCGGAGAATGGTAATATTCCAGGATCCGTCCACACGTTCATTGATACATAATAAGGTAAAACAGAGTACACTAATACTATATCAGCCAGAATCCCTTTTGGATAAAAAAACGGGGATTATAACAGAGGTGCGCCAGATGCTTGAAATCAGGTTTGTACGGGCAAGCCCGGAGATCGTAAAAGCCGATCTGCTCAAACGAAACGCTCAGGAAAAGATTGCATGGGTAGATGAGATTCTTGCAAAAGATGCACGTTCACGTGAGCTTAAAGTACAGACCGATGAGCTGCGGCGCCGGAGAAATACCATCGCCCGGGAGATCAACGAATCCCGTAAAGCCGGAAAAGATCCAGCACTCCTGATGAAGGAAGCCGCCGAACTCCCCGGGAAAATAAAGGAAAACGATGCTGAACAGGATGAGATTACAAATATCATCCGGACCCGGCTTATGCGCCTGCCTAACATTCTTGACGATAGTGTGCCGCAGGGTTGTGATGATACCGGAAATGTGGAAGTCCGGCGTGTCGGAACACCGCGTTCGTTTGATTTCGAGGTCAGGAATCATGGTCAGCTTGCGGCCGAACGGGGCTGGGCAGATTTCGAACGGGCCGCAAAAACGTCAGGGGCCGGATTCTATTTCCTGAAAGGAAGCCTTGTTCTGCTCGATCTTGCCCTCCAGCGCTTTGCCCTTGACCTGCTCGAAAAGAAAGGTTTTACTCCGGTTATACCGCCGTTTATGATCAATCGCAGTTCTTACGAAGGTGTCACCGATCTTGACGATTTCGAAAAAGTAATGTACAAAATTGATAATGAAGATACGTACCTCATAGCAACAAGTGAACATCCTATCGCCGCTATGTACCAGGACGAGATCTTTGAGGAAAAAGACCTGCCCTTGCGCCTTGCCGGTTTATCCCCCTGTTTCCGGAGGGAAATCGGTGCACATGGTCTTGACACTAAAGGACTTTTCCGTGTCCACCAGTTCACAAAGATCGAGCAGTTTGTTTTCTGCAAACCTGCAGATTCCTGGCAGATCCATGATGAACTCCTGGCAAATGCTGAAGAAGTGTTCAGGAAACTGGAACTTCCGTATCATATAGTCAACATCTGCACGGGAGATATCGGTACGGTTGCCGCAAAGAAATACGATATCGAGGCCTGGATGCCCCGGGAAAACGCCTATAAAGAGGTCGTGTCCTGTTCCAACTGCACGTCATACCAGGCTGCAAGCCTCAATATCCGGGTGCGCGACAAGGAAAATTTCGAGTCAAAACAGTTGGTCCATACGCTCAATTCAACTGCGATCGCTACCTCACGTGCATTGCGGTGTATTCTTGAAAATTACCAGAATCGCGATGGATCGGTTACCATCCCCAATGTGTTGCGCCAATACATGAATGATCGAGAGTTTCTCTAAATCCGGTTTCTTTGACCGGATACATCAATAAAATAAAATATTTAATAAATACTTATTTGTCACAGGTCATGCATACGTATAGTAGAGAACGTGGTAATTATGGGTTATCCCGACTTGAAAAGTGATGAGTTGATAGTCCTTACGGCGCAGCATGTCAAGGTCAAATCTGTGCCGTTTGAACTGGTACTCACCAATCGGCGTCTCATTATCATTGACAGTGAAAAAAATGTTGTCCCGACGCAGCAGATATCGTTGGTTACAATCCGGAACGTGACGGCCGGTGAGAATGCTATCCGTGATCCGGTCATTACGCTCACGATCCTGACTGAGACTGCTGATACCCGGGAGATGGCGCTTACCTTCGTCCGCCAGACTGCCGGAGAGCGAAGACGTGAGGCTGACGAATGGGTAAAAGCCTTAAGAAAAAACATTGCCGAAGCAGCATTATATCCCCCAGATACTGTGGCAACCCCTCAGGTCCCCAGTGAAACCAGACAGGAGTATTCTGGTTCTCTTGGTGTAAAAAAGAAGATTGATGCCCCCCGTCCGATAAAAAAAATAGTTGTTGATACAAGCCATCTCCCCCCAAAGCCTGTCGAAACCACGTCACTTCCTGAAGGGACATTCTGTGGCAGATGCGGGAACCGTATCCCTCCGGGTTCAACCTTTTGTAACCGGTGTGGTACCAAGGTTACCGGATCGGCCGATGAAACTGTGGTTTCCGTTCCGACCGGACAGGTTACCACTGCGTCTTCGTCAATAACGGGATCGGGTGATCGTAAAGGGCGGCCTATCGAGCAGATCATTCATTCAATAGAACCCCTGATTGCGGACTCAGTACCCCGGACAGAAACCCCCCCAGCAATCCCCGAGCCAGCATCGGTTTCACCTGCCGAAGCTGCACCTGCTGCCGAGCCTTCAGCAGAAACGCCTGCAGAATCAGCCACGGCTTCCGCACCGGCGCCAGAACCCGCTCCCGCAGGACTGGTAATTCCCCCGATGCCGACATTTCCCACGATCCCTCCCGTGCCAGAAGCTCCCCGGAAAAAACCGTTCCGGGTTATTGCAGCAGCCATTATCGTTATTGTGATCATTGCGATTGTAGCCGCCGGGGGATTCATGCTTATGAAAAATATACATACGAATACAACCGTAGTTGCTCCGGTAAATACAACAATACCCACAACACTGACCACCGTTCCAACTCCAACACCTGTAGTAACCACCGTAGTCCCAACAATTATCCCGACAGTATCGCAGCCCCCAAAGACAGTAGTCCCTCAAACAGGCGTCTGGGTCGAAATTACCTATGACCAGACCTATAGTGGTTCCGTGGGTCTCCCGGGAGATCAGGTCCAGGTCAGTGATACCGGCGACCATTTCTATAGGATCCCGACCGTGTCTGGTATTGTCGCTGTGTCAGTCCAGAAAAATGATGGCAGTGCCGACCCATTAAAGGTAAACCTGTACAATAACGGCATTCTCGCAAAAACAGCTACGACAACCATCCCCCTTGGAAATGTCAACATACAAGTTTCGCTCGCAACACCGACACCAACCCCAACCCTAACCCCCCTTCCCACCCTCCCTCTGACGTCAAATACGACTGCAAATAAGACTGCCAGTTCGGCCTGAACTGGTATCAATTTTTCCCCTCGCTATGGCACTAACAGCAGAACCGGGAAAAAAACCCCGCGGAACTGGTATTCCCTACCGGGTTATTTTTTCCGTGTTTCTCCTGATTTTGGTAATCTCCTGTGATGGATCTGCTGCCACGGTCCAGGCGTATATTGGCGAGACCATACCGCTGTCCGGGTACATGTATTCAAGCCAGACTGCCTACCTCTTCCTGACCGGGCCAAATCTCCCGGCAAACGGGGTGGCACTTGACAACATCAACAACAGGGCCGATCAGGGCGGATTCACCGAGGTAAGTGTAGATGGCAACAATCACTGGACCTATAACTGGTATACAGGATCGATCGGGGGACGACTCGATGCCGGCACCTACACCATCTGGGTTGTCGATGGCCCCAACGACCTCTCTAATCTGAACCAGGCCGATTACAGCACCATTTCCGTTTCCTTGAACACACCCGGCCTTGGTTCGGCTATTGCCTCTACGTCTCCCGGTAGCACCGGCATTACCGCTGAGGTTTCTGGGAGCACAACAACTCCTATAGAGGTTCCCGGCAGCCTCGAAATCAATGCGATCCCGGATAATACTTCTGTAACTGTCAACGGCATCTACCGGGGCCACACGCCGCTGACCATCGATGGGTTAAGCCCGGGAACGTACCTGGTCAATTTTTCCCGGTTTAATTACTATACGCTGGCAACTAAAGCACCTGTAGAACCTGGCATAACCACGCAGGTCAATGGAACGCTCAAGCTCATGACCGGAACATTGGTAATTACTACAAACCCGGAAGGAGCACAGATCGTTCTTGATGGTGTGAACGTCAGTATGTCCCCGGTTACACGGACCGGCCTTTCTGTCGGCAGCCATATAATCAATGCGACCTTGGCAGGGTACATACCGGCCGAAGTGCAGGTAAGTGTTATTCCGGATCAATCTGTCAACAGTACCATTCAACTCAACAAAACCGCGTCGTTGATACCGGGGAATCTTACGCCTCTTCCCGTACCGGTGACCATCGGTGCCTGTACTGGTGCCATTATCCTGTTTGCAGTCTTCCGGAGACGTACTTGAGTATACTGGATCCGCCGTAGGAGATCTCACACATCCTTATTTTTCCTCACTCTGGCATACATTAAGAAAATATCCCTGCCATAAGGTATCAGCATACTTCAATAGTGCACCCTATATTTTCAGGTTTTTTTTACTTTTCGCTCATGAAAACAGAACAATTCACAACGTTAATATATGGGCGAATTATATTCAACGTTCATTGATTTTTAATATGTCACTCGTGCTTTTTCCGGAGAAACATCATGCTGACGTTCGTGCCTTGAAAAATGCAAAGGACGTACCCGGCCTCATCCGGTACCTGAATCATCGTAATTCCGAGATCCAGTGGCAGGCTGCAGATGCATTAGGAACGCTGGGAAGTGACGCTGTTGTACCGCTTATCTATGTTCTGGATAATGGGTACAAATCTGTCCGTATTGGCGCTATTGAAGCCCTCGGGGCCATACGGGACCCGCGTTCAGTCCGGCCGCTTGCTCATCTGTTAAAACACGACCCCGCGATTGAAGTACGCTGGATTGCGGCGCTTGCACTTGGGGAAATAGGCGATTCGACCGCGATCCCGCCCCTTGTTGAATCTCTTCGGGATAAGGAGCGGTATGTCCGGTACGGGGCTGCCAGATCTCTCGAACTCCTCCATTGGATACCCCGGGACGATACCGAAAAGGCATATTATGCTATTGCGCTGCAGAACTGGCCTGTTGTTAAAAATATAGGCAAATCTGCAACCGGCCCGCTTGCAGACATATTTCGCGATCCCGATCCGGCAACGCGGGTAAAGATTGTAGAACTGCTCGGCCAGATCGGTGATCCGGATGCACAACCCGCTTGTGAAGCGGCACTCCGGGACATTGATCCTACTGTCCGGTGGACAGCCGTTGTGGCAGCAAAAAAATGCGAGGTACGATCGGCCCATATTCCATGGGGGATTGCCAAACGCCAACGGACCGGACAGAACCCGTGGGCTGCTGCGATCCTGAATTTCTTTTTTGTCGGTCTTGGCTACAATTATCTCGGTTTCTGGTGGGGTTTTCTCGTCTTTATGAGTTACATGAGCATATTCACGCTTGCCCAGCTTGAGTCAGGCCCGTTTACGCCGTACCTGTATGCTTATCCAATCACGGCCCTGTTTGCGGCACAGACATTCTATATGGCAAAAAAGAGGTCAGACCTGTGAGCTGAAGCATGATGGCATTTCCGAAACTGTTTGCACTACAACAAAAAGATATCAGCCGGATGGCCCAACGTCGGGATATCAACGGCCTCATCAAAGCGCTCCAGTCATCGGATTTTGCGGTTCAGACACAGGCAGCACAGACTCTTGGCTCCCTTGGTCCCGATGCGATGGACAAGCTTACCGCTACGTTAAAACACAGCAATAAGGACGTCCGCCTCGGCGTCATTGAAGCACTATCCTTTATCCGGGACCCGCGATCCATTGATCCTTTGACCCGGGCACTCAAAGACGAGAATAGTGAAGTGCGGTGGCAGGCGGCAATGGCCCTTGGCGAGATCGGCGACAACCGGGCGATTGTACCTCTTAAAGAAGCCCTTAAAGACGCAAATAAATACGTGCGGTATGGTGCAGCTCTAGCCTTGGAAAAACTCGGCTGGCAACCGCTGACTGCAGATGAACGGGCTTTTTTCTTGATCGGCATGCAGGAATGGAAAGCGGTTAAAGAAATCGGTCATGATGCAATCCCGGCCCTCAACAGTGTTCTTAACGATCCCGATAGTGCTGTGCGCCTGAAAGTGATGCAGATCCTTGGAACAATACAGGACAAAAAAGCGATTCCGGCCCTCATGCGGGGACTTGCCGACAGCGATAAAGATGTCCGGTGGGAGGCTGCCCTTTCCGCACCTTCGTGTGGGATAAACCCCATGCACATCCCCCGGGGGCTCTCCAAAAGGCCAAAGACGGCAAAAAATCCCTTAATTGCGGGGATCTTAAACTTCCTCCTGCCAGGCCTTGGCTATGGATACATCGGGAAATGGTATGGCATTATGATCTTTCAGATAGATGTTACCGCGACAGTCTGGCTGTTTAAATACGAAGGGGACAGCAATACATCCGCTATTCTTTTTCCCCTGTATCTTCTCCTTGGTCTCCATGCATGGTATGTCACCCGCAAGATGTCTGATTTTTGATTTAATTTTTTTTAATTCACTTCCAAAAGGAGATCACGAGGGGAACTCTGTAGTGCCGGGAAAAAGTTA
>Ga0326727_10003643_pt1 | contig 48627 bp, 41 predicted proteins | sample MB2enrmetagenome_FD_207643 | JGI IMG/M metagenome (GOLD analysis project Ga0326727, IMG submission 207643) | Lab enriched peat soil microbial communities from McLean, Ithaca, NY, United States - MB29MY | ecosystem: Environmental > Terrestrial > Soil > Wetlands > Peat | place: USA: New York... | reverse complement strand
TTGATGCTGGCTGTGTTTGTGGCTGTGCTGACCACGATGGGAGCGATGACCCCACAGAAGGATGCGCCCCCGAAGACGCCGGATAAGCAGGTCATCGCACAGACCGAAGTGAAGCAACTGCTCCTGCTGATGGATGCCGACAAGAATGGAAAAATCTCCAAGCAGGAGTGGATGAATTACATGAGCAAGGAGTTCGATGCGCTGGATACGGACAAGAGCGGCGAGCTGGATGTGAAGGAGTTGACTCTGTCTTCGATCCGGGTCAGTCACCCCGTTTATCAAGGGAAGTAGCGGCACGCATTGAGCAGGCCTCCGCTTCTCGGCTAAGATCGGAAGCAGGAGGATTGCATGAGTGCTGCGGGTGAATCGGAGTCGTGGCTGGACCGCTGGTGGGGTCTGCTGCTGATCCTGTTTGGGGTGCTTTTTGTGTCGGTACTGGTGTCGTTCCATCCGGTGGTGTGAAGCGGCGCTGACGGTGGAGAGACAACCGCAGGCGCGTGGGAGTATGTTATCTGGGCCGGGAAGCAAATCCGGCCCAAACCTATGACCATCAGCCGCCGCAGTTTCCTCGCATCGCTGTCTCTGCTGCCCGCCGCACTGGCGCGCGCCCAAAGCCAACTGCCGGCCAACAAGAACATCAAGTGGGCCGTGTCTCTGAATCTGTGGGGCTACTTTCCGGGGACGAAGTTCACGGACATTCTGGACGTGATGCAGGAGACCGGGTTCATTGGCATTCGTCTGACCGGTTTTCCGGGATTCCTGAACAAGTATGGGATTACGCAGGCGCAGCTGCACACGGAGCTTTCGAAGCGGGGGCTGAGTGCGGCGACCATCTCGTGGAACAGCCTGTCTGTGGATCCGGCGATGCGGCAGCAGACGTTGGACAGCGCGCGCGATGCGATGAAGTTTCTGGCGGATTTTGGCGCGAACCATCTGGTGGTGTTCTCGCCCAGCCGGACTCGAGGCGGAGCGGATGCGCCGGGCGCGTTCAAGGAGCTGTGCGATCGCTGCGACCAGATCGGCGAGCTCGCGGGGGCGATGGGCTTTACCGCGGGAATGCACAATCATCTGGGCCAGATGGTGCAGACGCAGGAGGAGATTGACCGGTTCATGGCGGCGGTCGATCCGAAGCTGTTCGGGCTGTCACCGGACACAGCGCACCTCGATCTGGCGGGCTGCGACGTGGTGGGCACGCTGGAGAAGTACAAGAGCCGGATCCACTTTCTGGACTACAAAGATGCGAAGCTGCCGAAGCCCGATGTTGCGGCGACACCTTCGACTTCGACAGCTGCAAGTGGAGCAGCAGCCGCGAGGCCGACGGCGGGATTCATTCAGAACATCTACGACCTGGGCGACGGCGAGGTGGACTTTCCTGGGTGCCACAAGGTGCTGAAGAGCGTGCAGTACAAGGGATGGATCTGCGTCGATTTGGATATATCGCGGCTTGGCCCGATGGCCGACTACAAGCGCTGCGGCGCGTATGTGGTCAGCAAGCTGGAGCCGATTTATCTGTGACGGTGCGGCTCGATGGTGGAACCCCTCCCCCTCGCGGGGATTCTTCCCCTTCATCTACGCTTAGGGGCAGAATGACAAGCCAAGTTCGGTGCGGGCGGTTTACGTCCCACCCACGCTCTGCCACCCCAGCGAGCAAAGACCGCTCGCCGAGGACCCCGGTCGCTGCGATGGATGGGGCACCGGCGTTCTCAGATGGTTGCCGGTCGTTTCGGCTGCGCCTTTACTCCGGCCTTCGGCAGAGCGGCTGCGCCTTCGGCGCGGCTGGCTGATGCCGGGACTGAAGTCCCGGCCTATCCGATGAAAGGCCGGCTTGCGGCACACGTAAACGTGTGCCCTTCCGATGAGTGGTTTCGGGGAGGGCAGAGTGGGTGCGCTCAGGCAGGCTAAGCAAACGTGTGCGCTTCCGCAATACAAGCTACAGGGCGATGCCGGCGGAGCGGTAGACGGCTTCGAGGGCGAGTTGGTCGGCGAGGCCGGTTTCGCCGGGGGTGTCGGGGGTGCGGTCGCGGAGGATGCAGTCGGAGAAGTGGTCGACCTGGCGGGTGAACTGCATGGGGTCGCGCTCGGAGCTGGCGAGGTCGACCTCGATGGTGGGTGCGCCGATGACGGGTTCGGTGGCGTAGTGGCCGATGAGGTGCTGGCCCTGGTAGGTGAGGGAGTTCATCTGCAGCCAGCCCCAGGGGCCGTGGACGCGCCAGTAGCCGCCGAGTTCGACGCCGTAGCTGGCCGCGCCCGAGGCGATGGCGCCGGAGGGGAAGCGGGCGAGGTACTGGACGTTCTCCTCGACCTCGGTGAAGCGGCCGTCGCGGTCGGGGGTGGAGGTCATGGCCTGGAAGCCGGTGGGCTCCTGGTTGGTGAGCCAGCGGAAGAGGTTGAGGGAGTAAACGCCGTGGTCGAACATGGGGCCGCCGCCGCCGAGGGCTTTGGTGAGGCGCCACTCGCCGGCGCGGATGTTGCCGCCGTGGTTGGCGTCGAGCGAGCCGAGGGTGCCGAGCTTGCCGGCGCGGATGAGCTCGATGGCGTGGAGGTGGGTGGGCTCGTAGTGCAGGCGGTAGGCGACCATGAGCTTGACGCGGGCGGCGCGGCAGGCGTCGATCATGCGGCGGCACTGGGCGGAGGTGACGTCCATGGGCTTCTCGCAGAGGACGTGCTTGCCGGCGCGTGCGGCGCGGATGGTGTACTCGGCGTGCATGGAGTTGGGCAGGGCGACGTAGACGGCGTCGACAGCGGGGTTGGCGGCGATCGAGTCGAAGTTTTCGTAGTCGTAGATGGAAGAGGTGGGGACGGAATACTGGGCGGCGATGCGCTCTGCCTTTTCGCGATGGCCGCTGACCAAGGCGGTGATTTTAGATTGGGAGGATTGAGCGGTTCCGGCGAGGAAGTGGGTGGCGATGCGGCCCAGGCCGATGACGGCGTAGCCGACGCGGCGGGTGGAGGGTTGCGAGGCGGGTTGCGTTGGGGAGGGTTGGGGCATAGCGGGTTGGGCGAAGGAATGGGGAGTCCATTGCGCGGCGAGGCCGAGGGCGCTGAGCTTGGCGAAGTTGCGACGAGAGAGCGGCATTGGAGTCGTCCTCGGTGGATGAGGTTGGGGCGTGCGCGGCTGCGAATGACTATATTCAGTTGGCTCTGTCGTCGTCTAGCGCCAGACAGACCAGCCGCGGCGGTTGAGGCTCCAGAAGAGGAGGGCGAGGCAGGCGGCGCTGAGCGCCATGAGGGATGCGCCGGTGGCGGTGCGGCCGAAGAGGAGGTCGCCGACGCCGAAGAGCATTGCGTAGACCAGGGTGAAGCCGAGCACCCAGTGGAAGAAGTTGTAGGCGAGGGTGGGGTCGCGTTGCGCCTTGAGTGAATCAGGATCAGATGGATCGATGGCGGCGAGGGCGAAGCGACGCCAGCCGAGCGCGGCGGGGCGGACGCGGTCGTAGAAGGCTTGGAGGGTGGGTTCGGACTCGGGCCGGGTGAGCAGGGTGACGGCGAGCCAGATGGCGGTGGTGAGCGCGGTGGTGGTGAGCATGAGCCACGCGAAGGCGTGGGGGTCGTCCTGGTTGAGGGGCGCGAGGGCGAGCGCGGGGTCGAGCCGATGGAGGGCGCGGACGGCGGGCAGGCCGAGGCGGCTCTCGAGGGTGAGGGAGATGGTGGCCGCGGCGGTCATAGCGGCGATCTCCGACCAGGCGTTGATGCGCCACCAATACCAGCGCAGGATGAAAACCAGGCCGGCTCCGGCGCCGAGAGCGAGCAGGAACTTCCAGGCCGTTGCGATGGAGGCTCCGTGGGTGAGCATGTATCCGGTGGCGCAGGCGGACATGACTGCCACGAGGATGGTCGCCATGCGGCTCGCGGCGACGTAGTGGCGGGCTGATTTGTCCGGCGCGAGGAAGCGCTTGTAGAGGTCATTGATCATGTAGGACGCGCCGAGGTTGAGGTGCGTCCCGATGGTGGACATGTAGGCCGCGGCGAAGCCGGCGAGCATCAACCCGCGCAGGCTGGGCGGAAGATAGTGGACCATCACCCAGACGTAGGCGCCCTCCATGCCTCCCTGCGCAGCGGTGGGGTGGGGCAGCAGGACCAGGGCGACCAGGGCGGTGATGATCCAGGGCCAGGGGCGCAGGGCGTAGTGGGCGATGTTGAACCAGAGGGTCGCGCCGAGGGAGTGCTTCTCATTCTTGGCGGAGAAGATGCGCTGGGCGATGTAGCCGCCGCCGCCGGGTTCGGCCCCGGGATACCAGCTGGCCCACCAGTTGAGCGAGAGCAGGACGAGAAAGCTGAGGAAGAAGGGCGACGCGGTAGAGGGGATGAAGGCGAGGGTGTCGCGGGCTTCGCCGGAGTTGATCGTATAGCTGGCGTCGAAGCTGTGGACGTGTTCGACGAGTGCGTGCATTCCGCCGACGGCGTGGACCGCGAAGTAGGCGAGCAGAATGACCATGGACATCTTGAGAATGAACTGGACGAGGTCGGTCCAGAGGACAGCCCACAGACCGGAGATGGCGTTATAGGCGAGGGTGAGGGCCAGGCAGCAGAAGACGGCGGTGAGCTGCTGGCGCGTGGTGACCAGGCCTAGGGTGAGGGCGAGGATCTTGGCCATGGCCAGGTTGACCCAGCCCATGATGATGGTGTTGACCGGGAACGCGAGGTAGACGGCGCGGAAGCCGCGCAGGAAGGTGGCGGGGGGGCCGGCGTAGCGGAGCTCGGCGAACTCCATGTCGGTGAGGACGCGGGCGCGACGCCAGAGCGGGGCGAAGAAGAAGACAGTGAGCATCCCGGAGAGCAGGAAGGACCACCACAGCCAGTTGCCGGCGATGCCTTGGGAGTAGATGAGGCCGGTGACAACCAGTGGGGTGTCGGCGGCGAAGGTGGTGGCGACCATGGAGGTGCCGGCCAGCCACCAGGAGACGTTGCGCCCGGAGAGAAAGAACTCGCCAATGCCGGCGGAGGCGCGCTTCATGTAGAAGAAGCCGATGGCGAGGTTGACCGCGAAGTACGCGGCAATTACCAGCCAATCGAGCGGGGTCAGGAGCATCGGGCCTCTAGGCGCAGGGAATAGGGATCATGGAACAGGGAGCAGGGAATGGGGATCAGGGAGTAGCGTACAACAGCAGGGGCTAGCGCGGGGAGGTTGGGGCGGGAGGAAACTGCCTATGTACAGCCGCGTGCATCACACCAAGATTGGATGGTCGATGAATGCGCGGGTAGGGTAGACTCTGGGGAACATGAAGACGACGGCTTTATTGCTGAACATTTTTCTGGCGGCCTTTTTTGTTGCGGCTGCACCTGCGGGATTGGCGCAAGCTGCGGCTGCGACCGCTCCGGCGTATGTGGATGAGAACGCGACCGACCCGGCTCCGCTGAAGCTGGACGGCCTGGAGGGGCGGGTGCGCGGCCTGGGCGGAGACGCAATGCCGATGGTGCCAGTGTCGCTGTTTACCGAACAGGGACATACGCTGGTGGCAACGGTGATGAGCGACCGCGACGGCAAGTTCAAGTTTACCAAGGTGGACAAAGGACTCTACCGGGTGGTGGCTCGAGTGGAGGGGCTTTGCACAGCCAACATTCCGGTGAAGGTGGAGTCGTCGCTGCTGGCGCACCACCGGCTGGAGATTACGATGCGGCCGAAAGAGATGGACACGTGCAGCTACGGCATGGCGAAGAACTAGGTAGCGCTTCCTGCTGTTCTCGATTCCCTGCGGAATGACAAGCAAAAATGGCTTACGATATGCAGTTTGATAGGTAAGCCTTCCCTCCCGGGCTAAGGCCCGCATTGATTCTCGGTCCGTTATGCCGGGACTAAAGTCCCGGCCTATCTCAGAAAGTTTTCATCAGCCCGTGAAGCCCGCCCGTTCAAGGCAATCCGAATTGACCCAATAGCGGCTTATTGCAGGGCGAGGTCGAAGACCTTTTCCATGGTGGCCCAGCGGCGGACTGGGTCGGCGCCGTCGGGGACGGCTTGGAAGTTGCCCATGAGTGCCTCCCACTCCAGCACCTTGGGATTGGCGGCGTCCATGGCGGCCTTCTTCTCGAAGGAGAAGTCGGGGCTGACGTCCATGATCATGAACATGCGGGTGCCGTGCAGGTAGATCTCCATGTGGGTGACGCCGGCGGCGAAGAGGCTGTCGCGAATCTCCGGCCAGATTTTTTCGTGGTGGCGTTTGTACTCGGCGATCTTGGTGGGATCGTTTTGCAGGTCGAGGGTGAGGCAGTGGCGTGGCATGTTTCCTCCGTGGAATTGGCGACGGCGTGAAGCTGAACTTTGATATTCGAATCGCGACAAGAGTGCCGCCAAGTTTCCTTGAGCAGGCTACCATTGCGCGTGCGCACTCGCAAAGGCGTGGCCGGGTGTATGCTCGGAGGCGCACCGCAATCGTGTGAAGCGGGAAGAAATCAGACAAGAAGCGAATGGGGATGCAGAGCCTTACTAACCCAATGCGCGGACCGAAACATCTCTCTGGGATGAGTTGGCGGAGCCGCGCGGGCGCGGGGTACCTGGATTTCGGACCGTGCGGGCTGCGGGTATGTCTGGTTGTTGGGTTGGTGTGGACGCTGGGTTTGGCGACGTTGGTATGGGCGCAGACCCAAGCAACAATGCTGCCTTTGGTGCTGCCTTCGGCGATTGCGTTCGATGCGCAGGGCAACCTCTATTTTGCGGATGCGGGCGAGCATCGGGTGCATATGCTATCCGCCGCCGGAGCGATTACGACGGTCGCGGGCACGGGTGTGCAGGGCTTCGCCGGAGATGGCGGGCCGGCAGCCGCGGCGGAGTTGGACTCGCCTGCGGGGTTGGCGCTGGATGCGGCGGGCAATCTATATATTTCGGATCGTCACAACCACCGTGTGCGTGAGGTCTACGCTGCCAGCGGCGTGATCGCGACGATTGCTGGCACCGGCGTGGCGGGCGTCTCTGGCGATGGAGGAGCGGCGACGGCGGCGCGGCTTGATCTGCCAACTGCGCTGGCGGTGGATGCGGTGGGCGATGTGTATGTGGCGGACACGAACAACCACCGGGTGCGCCGGATTGCGGCGGGCACGGGCACGATTACGACGGTTGCGGGCGACGGGGTGGAGGGCTACTCGGGCGATGGGGGCGTGGCGACGGCGGCAGCGATCGATTCGCCGAGTGGCCTTGCGGTGGATGCGGCGGGAGACTTGTACATAGCCGACACGCACAATGGCCGAGTACGCGTGGTGAGCGCGGCGACGGGAAAGATTGCGACGGTTGCGGGCGCGGGGTTTACAGGCGGCAATGTGCAGAGCTTTGGCGGGGATGGCGGCGCGGCGTCGGCGGCAGGGCTGGCTCTGCCCCGTGGGCTGACGCTGGATGCGGCGGGCAATCTGTATGTGGCGGACTGCGCGAACCAGCGCATTCGGCGCGTCTCGCCGAGTGGTGTGATTACGACGATTGCAGGGCAGGGGACGGAGGCGTTTGCCGGAGATAATGCGCCGGCAGTGACGGCCAGCCTGGATTCGCCACGGGGGGTTGCGGTATCGCCGGGCGAGTTGGTGACGTTAGCTGACAGCGGCAACCAGCGGGTGCGGCAGATCGACGCGCTTCCCTTGCCGGGGCCGGACATCCATACCATTGTGGGCATTGGAACGACGACGCCGGGCGCGCTGCTGCTGAGCGGGCCATCGGTGACCGCGTACGGCAACGGCGTGGTGATGGCGACGTTAAGCGCGACCACAAATGCAACGGGAAGCGTTACGTTTCTGGACACCAGTGGCGGGACGACAGTAACCGTGGGGTTGGTGGGCCTGAGCTTGGACGCGGCGAGCTTGAGCACGGGGACGCTGGCAGCGGGGGCGCACAGCGTCATTGCGGTGTATGCGGGCGATGCGACGCACGGGGCGGCGCAGTCCCAGGCGTTGGCGGTGACGGTGACGCCGCTGGGCGTGACGGCCACGGCGAACCCTGCGGCGATGCTGTATGGGCAGACTGTTCCTACGCTGGGCGGGCTGGTGAGCGGCGTGCTGGCGCAGGATGCGGGGAAGGTTGCGGCGGTGTTTGCGACGAGCGCGGGTGTGCTGCCTCCGGTGGGAAACTATCCGATTACGGCGACGCTGACGGGCAGCTCGGCGGGAAATTATTCGTTAGGGGCGACGCCGGTCGGGAGCTTGAGCGTCGCGCAGGCGCCGACGCTGACGACGCTATTGGCATCGGCGAGCAACCCTGGGCTGGGCGCTGCGGTAAGCTTCACGATGCGGGCGGTGAGCACCACCAGTGGAGTGCCGACGGGGAGCGCCACGGTGATGGACGGGACGACGGTGCTTGGAGTGGGGGGACTGGCGGGCGGCGGGGCAGTGTTTAGCATCAGCACGCTGGCGCCGGGGACGCATAGCTTAAGCGCGGCGTATTCGGGCGATGGGAACTTTCTGGGGAGTACATCGGCAGTTGCGACGGTGACGGTAGGCGCGGCGCAGGACTTTACGCTCGCGGCCACGGGCGCAACCTCGCAGGCGGTGCCGGCGGGGAGCGCGGCGACGTACAGCTTTTCGGTGGGGATGGTGGGCGCGGCGCTGGCCAGTCCGATTACGCTGGCGGTGCAGGGCGGGCCGCTGGGGGCGACGCCATCCTTCAGCCCGAACTATATTCCGCCGGGCGGCGCAGTGACGAGCTTTACGCTGACCATCCAGACACCGCTGGCGGGGATGGAGGAGCGGACGCGGCCATTGGCGCCGCTGGGTTCGGTACCGGGATGGCTGGCGGTGCTGGTGTTGCCGGCGGTGGGATTGTTGCGGAGGAGACAAGGGAGATTTCGATCGAGAATCTTGTTAGGCATGGGGGCATTTTTCTTGCTGATGGGAACGGGTTGCGGCAATCGCGTGAATACAGCGCCGGAGCTGGCCGGCGCGACCAGCTACACGCTGACAGTGACGGGAACAGCGACCAGTGCGGCGGGAACGGCGCTGGTGCATTCGGCAAATGTAACGCTGCAGGTACTGCAGTGAGCCAGTTCAGCACTGTCCTGCCGGACAGGCGCCCTGCGCGGGCGGAAGGCGTGTGAACGCCTATCCTGGGCCGAGCAAGCGGAGCAGGAAGAAGAGCAGCACGCCGGCGAAGAAGACGAGGGCCATGCGCACGCCAGGCTCGCGGTTGACCTCGGGAACGAGGTCGGTGGCGGCGACGTAGATGGTGACGCCGGCGGAGAGCGGCAGACCCGCCTTGACCCAGGATGGTTCCAGGTTGATGGCGAGCACGCCGAGGACGGTGGTGGCTCCGAGGAAGAGCGCGGAGTTGAGCGCGGCGCGACGACCCTGGCCTCCGGCGAGCATGACGCTGGCCACGGTGAAGCCTTCGGGAATCTTGTGCAGGAAGATGGCGATGAAGAGCACCCAGCCCAGCCACGCGGAGACGACGAAGCCGGAGCCGATGGCGATGCCATCGAAGAAAGTGTGGGTGGCGAGGCCGAGCAGGACGGAGTAGCTGCTCTGTTTCGACAGAAACTCGTGGTGATGGGTCTCCTCGCCGAAGTGGAAGTGGGGGACGAGGGTGTGCTCCAGCAGATGCACGCCGCAATAGCCGGCGAGGATGAGCGGCGCAGCCCAGTGGGGATTAAGGGTGAAGGCCTCGGGCAGCATCTCCAGCAGCGCGGCGGAGAGCATGAAGCCGGCGCCGAGGGCCACGAAGTAGCGCAGCGCGCGCTCGGACGGGGAACGGTGGACCAGAATAAAGCCGCCGAGATAATCGGCCAGGCCGGCGAAGAGACCCAGCGCAAGCGCGGTCCAGAATCGAGAGGCCGAGATGGTTGCGCTGGTCAAGATGCCACCTACACAGAAGATGCTCCAGTACGGAGAATTTGCTCTAGCCGCTGTGGCGGATGTTGAGCACATCGCCATCCTTGACCGGATAATCCTTGCCTTCCAGGCGCAGGGTGCCGGCGGCGCGTGCGGCGGCCTCGGAACCGGCGGCGAGCAGCGCGTCCCAGTGGATGGTTTCGGCGCGGATGAAGTGCTTCTCCAGGTCGGAGTGGATTGCACCCGCGGCCTCCTGGGCGCGGCAGTTGAGAGGGATGGTCCAGGCGCGGGTTTCCGGCTCGCCGACGGTGAAGAAGCTGGCGAGGCCCAGCAATTCGTAACTCTTTCGGATCAGGCGGACGAGGCCGCTCTCGGTAAGGCCATAGCCTTCCAGGAACTCGGCGGCCTCGTCGTCGTCCATCTCGGCGAGTTCGGCTTCGACCTTGCCGCAGATGGCGGTGGCGCCGGAGTTGGGGCGCGCGGCGGCTTCGGTGAGTCCATGCTTGGCGACGGCGGCGTCGAGGTCCGCGCCCAACGTAGTGCTCTCGGAGATGTTGAGGACGTAGAGGATGGGCTTCTGGGAGAGGAACATGAAGCCGCGGATGAGCTTCTTCTCTTCGAGGGTCATCTCCATCTCGCGCAGCGGCTTCTCTGCTTCGGTCTGCTCTTTGCAGCGGAGCAGCAGGGCGTGCTCGCGCTCGACCTCGGGGGTCTTGGCCTTCTTCATGTCCTTGGCGACGCGCTCCAGGCGCTTCTCGATCTGGCTTAAGTCGCTGACGATGAGGTCGATCTCGACGTTGCCGATGTCGCGCAGGGGATCGATGGGGCCGACGTGGGGGATGGTGTCATCCTCGAAGGCGCGCAGTACGTGGATGATGGCGTCAACGTTGCGCAGGCTCTGCAGGAAGGCGGTCTCCTTGAGCGCCTCCTCGCCGATGGCGGCCAGGTCGGCGTACTCGATGGTGGCGTAGACGGTCTTGCGGGTCTTGGCCAGGGCAGCGAGCTGGTCCAGGCGGGCGTCGGGCACGCGGGCGACGCCGAGGTGGGCCTCGCGGGGGTTGGAGTGGCCAAAGCTGTCAGTCCTGGCCTTGGTGAGGATCTTGAATAGCGAGGTCTTGCCCACCTGGGGCAGACCGATGATTCCAGTTTTCATGTCTCTACGATTCTACCCGTCTCGGCGGGCCGGGTTCCGCGGCCAGTAGGAGGACGACGGCAAGGCCGAGCAGCAGCGCCGACCCTTCAACCTTCTCCGAGAGACCATGCAGGCGGTCGAAGTCGGCGCGAGCGGGATTTGTAGTGGGAATAGCGGCGATGTCTCCGCCAGCGGAGGCGCGGTCACGCTCCATGGCTGGAATGATGCCGGCCTGGACGTAGTCTGTCGCTGCAATCATCAGAAGGACAAGGAACATTTCCACGCGCAGGAGCTTGCGACGGTGGACATCCGACTTAGCGGCGAGAGTTGGATGAACCTTGGCATCCCGATTGTGGCGCCAGGCTGTCGCGAGTGTCGCAAAGAAGAACACAAAACCGCAGGTTTGGCCGAGTCGGTTCAGCGCGGTGATGCTGCCGCTGATGAGTTGCGCGAACTGCCGGGTTGTGCCCATCAAGTGGACGGCGGTGGGGGCTTCGACGAATGCGAAGAAGATGAGGCCGCCGACCCAGATGACGAGCGACAGCAAGCGCAGCGCGCGGAGAAGAACATTCATGGACTCATGGTACTTCGTACCGTTCTCGACGCCTTGGGTGAGGACAAGGGCGATGTCGGCGGGGCGCATAGGTCCAGAATTTCCAGTTTGGGAATCGGCAACAAGCGGTTAAAAGTAATATGTATTCCACCCTACATTATGATTGCGGTCGTGCTACGATCTTTGGATTCGGGGGCACTCCAATGGTCAGTTGCTGCGTAAACCCATCCTGCCGTGCCGAATTCAAGTTGCTGAACGCCGGCGATCTCTACGCCCACGAACGGCCCAACGTAAACACCGAGTTCTTCTGGCTCTGCTCCGTGTGCTGCTCCAAGGTTGAATTGCGGCTGGATGCCGACGGCTGTGTCTCGGTACGGCCGCGAAGCGATATCTCCGGATCGCACCCACCCCATCCCGCAGGACATCTGCATGTGGTGACTCGTCCGATGGGGCGCAAGCCCTGGCGTCACTCGATCCCATCGGGCGAGCGCGCATCCTCTTCCTCGGGGTCCGGCTGGAGTTAGTCCCAACGGCGGCAGCGGATGACAGGGCTAGACGAAGTCGCGGCCGATGAGGCGGCGGATACGTTCCTTGGTCGGCGGATGGGTGGAGAAGAGGGTGCCAAAGCCACCGCCGAGCAGGGGGGCGATGATGAACAGGTGCGCGGTGGAGGGCGTTGCCTGGAGCGGGATGCGCTTGGAATAGTTTTCGAGCTTCTGCAGCGCGCTGGCCAGTGCGTAGGGATTGCCGGTAAGGTGGGCGCCGGTGGCGTCGGCCTCATACTCGCGGGTGCGCGAGACCCAGAGCTGGATCATCATGGCCGCGATGGGCGCGACGATAATCATCAACAGAGCGGTAAGCCCGCCGCCGTTGCGGTCGCGGCGGCCGCCCCCGCCGCCCATACCGAAGAGCTCTGCCCAGTAGCCCATGCGGGCGATCATGGTGATGGCGCCGGCGAGCGTGGCGGCGATGGAGCTGGTGAGGATGTCGCGGTTCTTGACGTGGCCGAGCTCGTGGGCGAGAACGCCTTCCAGCTCCTCATCGTTGAGCAGGCCGAGGATTCCGTGGGTCACGGCAACGGACGCATGCTTGGGGTTGCGACCGGTGGCGAAGGCGTTGGGCGATTCGGTGGGGATGACGTAAATCTTGGGCATGGGCAGGCCCTGGCGCTGGGTGAGGCGCTCGACCACGCCGTAGGCGCGAGGCAACTGCTCGCGGGTGACAGGCTGGGCGCGGTAGGCCCCCAGCGCGATCTTGTCAGAGAAGAAGTAGGCGGTGAAGTTCATCGCGACCGAGATCGCGAAGGCGAGAATCATGCCGTTCTCGCCGCCGATGCGGTCTCCGGCGAAGACGAGAATCAGGGTCATCAGTACAAGCAAGAGGGTCGATTTGAAGGTGTTCATTTGGTCTATTGCCTATCTGGAAGGCGGTTGTCTGACGCACCCGTGCCTGCCTTGGTATCAGTCATTAGACGCGGGAGGGGCGGGTTCGATTCGAGCCAGGGCGCGGCGGAGGACCACGTCGAAGGCGGCCTTGTGCTCTGCGTACTGGGCGTCGGTCAGGCGGCCGGCTAGGCGGTCGGTCTCCAGTTCGAACAGCTCATCCTTCAGGGCGGAGAGCAAAGGATTGGCTGCCGGAGCTGTTGAACTGGCGGCCGAGGCAGACGCGGAGGTTGCGGCCGGGAAATAGGCCGCAGCGGAGGTCTGGGCAGGAATCTCCGGGTTGGGGGTTGGCGCGGCCCCGGCAACTTCAACGGCAGGTGTGCTCTTCAGCATGATCGCTGCGCCGATGACCAGGGCAAGCCCAAGCACGCTGAGGATCCACCACTTGTACTTGGACCAGGGATCGTTGGTGCCGTTGGGGTCGTCGGGCGCACCAAGTCCGCCGCCGGGACGCTGGCTGGTGGTTGCGGCCTGGGCGGGCGGGCCGGTGCTGCCCGATTGATCAGCTGCGCTGGCCTGGGATGCTCCCTGGGTGTCGTCCTGCGACTGCGGCAACTGGCCGGTGCCGGCGATGGTGAACTGGACAGGCTGCGCGACCGGCGGCTGATGGGCGTCGAAGCTCTGCGAGCTGGGATCGGGATTGATGGGCTGGAAGATTGCCGAGCCCTGGAACTGCATGGACTTGGGCAGCATAACGGCGACGTCGCCGGTGGGCACGGAGAGCTTGAGGCCGAAGATGAGCTTGCCGCTGTAGGGCAGGCTGTAAGCGACCTGGAAGCGGGTTTCGCCGGGGCGGATAGGGAAGGTGAAGGCGTAGTGGCCGGCGGATGCGTCGACGGTTTTGACCGGTGTGTTGGTGGGCAGGCCGCCGGGAGCGCTGGCCAGAGACTGCGAGATCTGCGCGCCTACGGGAAGGTAGAAGTCGAAGGTGCTGCCGCCCACTTCAGTGCGCGGCGGCGCGGAGGCATTCTGCACGAAGAAGTTCTCAGCGACGTTAAGGGTTTTGCCGGTGGGATCGGTCTCGGCGCGGAACACGAGGGCCTCGCCGGTGATGCCGTCGATCTTGGCGGCGGAGTCGTAGACATCGATATCGACGTTGGCGGAGCCGGGCGCAACGGTCTTGAAGTATTCGGCGCCGTGATGGACGACGTGGAGCAGGATCTGGCCGCCGTCGGGCGCGTTGACGTGGAAGCTGCCGGTGGCGTCGGACGTTGCCTTGGCTATCTCGTCCATGCTCTGCGCGGTGTTGATGACGCCGATGGTGTCGCCGGCGGAGGGCTTGCCGGTGGTGCGATCGGTGACGATGCCGGTGATGGTACCGGCGAACGCCGTCGCGGTGAGGAGTGCCGCGGAGAGGGTCGGGAGCAGGGTGCGGGAGATTCGGGTCAGGATAGGCACGGGCTAGTGGGTCCAGTTCTCAATCGGAAGATTGGGGATGCGTTTGAATTCGCGCTGGTTGTTGGTGACCAGGGTAAGGCCGAGTTGAAGGCAGTGGGCGGCGATCCAGAGGTCGTTGGCACCGATGATGAGGCCGCGCTGCTGGAGGTCGAGCCTAATCTTCGCGTAGATTTCAGCAACCTGTTGATCCAGCGGCAGCACAGGAACAGCCAATGCGAATAGTTCGAGTTCGCCCAGTGCGGCCTGACGACGATCACTCTTTTCTGCCCCCAGTCGAAGTTCGCCGTAGGTTACAACCGACACCACCATCTCACCTTCGGAACAGGCTTGAAAACGCGCTGAGACCCGGGGATTGTTCCGCCTCGATATATAGACACAAATGTCTGTGTCGAGCATATACAGCATCGTTACCAGCCCTCAATCGGTTCGGGCGGCGGATCCTCAATGCCATCCTTGAAGAAATCGTCTGGCATCGATCTGAGCGCGTTGTATGCGTCCATCAGCGTGGGCTTTTTGGGCAGGCGAATGACGATGTCGTCTCCCCGGCGGATCAGTTCGACCTCAGTGACTTTGAGGCGGAACTCCTTGGGCAGGCGGATGGCCTGGCTGTTTCCGGATTTGAAGACCTTGGCGGTTGGCATATTTGACTTCCTGAACGCTGCCTAATGGAAAGTATACACATTGCGTATATACGCATGCCCGTTTGGGCATTAGGTTCGGGTGCGGGTGCTCTTCATGCCGCGGGCGGTGAGGGCTTCCATCTCGGCGATGGTTTGGGCGGCCTCGTTCTCGAGCGCGCGGCGCTGCTCGTTGTAGTCGGCCTCGGGATATTTGCCGGCGAGGTACTCGAAGTTGAGGTCGCGGAGGTTCTCGTAGATTGCTTCCTTGCGCTCACGCAGGTAGTCGACGCGGGTCTTGTCGGCCTGGACAAAGGGATTGCGCTCTGGCCAGAAGATGTAGGCGAAGAGCGCGACGGTGAGAACGATGCTGGCGAGAAGGCTGGGGGACATAGATACTCCGGGCTTTTCTAATACTCCGTTTCGCGGCGGATGCGCTCGCGCAGGGCCGCGTCTTCGGGGTTGGGGGTGGGCGGGAGATCGCCGATGCCGCCCGCCGGCGCCATGCGCAGTGCCCTGCGTTTCCACAGCCAGACCACGGCGAAGGTGCCAACGGTGGCGAGCAGGAAGACGGCGATGGGAACGATCCATGCGGCGTTGTCGAAGCCGCCACGAATGGGCGCGGCGAGGATGGTGGGGCCGTATTTGGCGGCAAACCATTGGAGGACTGCCGTGTCGCTGGAGTTGGAGGCGAGCTGGGTGCGCAGCTCATTGATCATGCGGGCGGAGTCCGGACAGCCGACGTGGTTGCATTCGAGAAGTATCTGGCCGCAGCCGCAGGAGCACATCAGCTCGTGACCGATACGGTCGTAGCGCGACTGGCCTGCGCCCAGCATGACGGTTGTTATGGCGCAGAGCAGGGCAATCTGGAGGGTCCTGGCCCAGAATAACGGACTGCTGACGAATTGAAGGCGGCGGCTAGACATGCGGAGCCTTGGCAAGGACGCCGGCCGGGCCGAGGGTCGGAGGTTTGGCGGGGGCGAGATCTTCCTGGCGCTGGCGGACGGGTTGACGGACAAGATTCGGCATCAGCGCGATGAAGGTGCCCAGGACTACGATGACAACGCCGATCCAGATCCAGGCGATCAGCGGATTGAGGAAGACCTTGATGATGGGGCGGCCCGTGTCGGGATTTTTGCCCTCGAATACGGTGTAAAGGTCGGCCTGGGCGTTGGAGTGCAGCGCAACGATGGTGGAAGATTGCTCGTGGTCAGTGCCGGCGAAGTAGACCCGCTTCTCAGGCGAAAGCTGGGTTACCCTGCGGTTGCCGCGGTAGACGTCCAGCAGCGCGTAATCGGTGTCGTACTCTGGCGTGGAATCCTGGGTGATGCTCTGGCAGACCAGGCGATAGGGCCCGATGGATAACGTGTCGCCATAGCTCATTTCCATCTCGCGGGCTTGATTGAAAGCGCCGCCGGCGATGCCGATGAACATGACGACGATGCCGAAGTGGATGATGTATCCACCGTAGCGGCGGGTGTTTTTGCGGGTCAGGATGACCATTGACGACAAGATATTCTTGCCGGTCTGGGTATGGACGACGTTGGCGCCGCGCAGGAACTCTTCAAAGATGGCGACAATGACACCGGCGGCGAGCGAGAAGCAGACCAGCGAGAAGAGCGTGGATTGCATGTCGTCGCCATCGTTCCAGGGGCGCAGGCCGGCGATCATGAGGCCGATGGCGGTGGCGGCGATGGCGATGGAGGGAAGAATGAAGTTGCGGCGGATGGAACGCAGCGTGGTGGAGCGCCATGCCAGCAGCGGGCCAATGCCGGTGAGGAACAGCAGAAACAGCCCGATGGGGATGTTGACGCGGTTGTAGAAGGGCGCGCCGACGGTGACCTTGGAGCCCTGGACATACTCGCTGAGCACAGGGAAGAGCGTGCCCCAGAGCACCGTGAAGCAGGCGGCGAGCAGGATCATGTTGTTGAACAGGAAGCTGGACTCGCGGCTGACCAGGGATTCTAGCTTGTTCTCGGACTTGAGGTGGTCGCGCTGGAAGAAGAAGGTGAACAGGCAGACGGCGAAGACGATCAGGATGAAGGCGTAGAACCACGCGCCGATGGCCGACTGGGCGAAGGCATGTACGGAGCTGACGACGCCGGAGCGGGTGAGCAGTGTGCCCAGAATGGTGAGCATGAAGGTGGAGAAGATGAGCCAGACATTCCAATTCTTCATCATGCCGCGCTTCTCCTGCATCATGACGGAGTGCAGGAAGGCGGTGCCGGTGAGCCAGGGCATCAGGGAGGCGTTTTCGACGGGGTCCCAGCCCCAGTAGCCGCCCCAGCCGAGGACGGAGTACGCCCAGTGCGCGCCCATGAAGATGCCGATGGTGAGGAAGAGCCAGGTGACCATGGTCCAGCGGCGGGTGATGTGGATCCACTTCTCGCCGGGATAGCGCATCATCAACGCGCCTAGGGCGAAGGCGAAAGGCACGGCGAAGCCGACGTAGCCGAGATAGAGCAACGGCGGATGCATGACCATCTCGGGATACTGGAGCAGCGGGTTGAGGCCGGCGCCATCGGTGGCGACCGGGCCGGGCGCAATGGAGAACGGCGGCGCGGCCACGCACAGCAGCAGCAGGAAGAAGACCTGGATGGCCGCCATGATGACGGAGGCGAAGGCGGTGAGGCGGACGTCGACGCGATGGCGTACGCGCAGCACAAAGCCGTAGGCGCTGAGCAGGAAGGCCCAGAGCAGAAGCGAGCCCTCCTGGCCGGACCATAATGCCGCAAATTTATACGCAGGGTTCAGGGCGATGTTGCTGTGGGCGCGGATGTATTCGACGGAGAAGTCGTTGGTGAAGGCGGCCCAGACCAGGGCGAAGGCGGCGCAGCAGAGGGCGACGAAGCTGGCAATGCCGGCGCGGCGGGCGGTCTCGCCGAGGCGGTTCCACGAGGCTTCGGGGATCCTAAATATGCGCAGGCCGTTGGGCGAGGAGCCCCATAGAGCGAACCCACCTACGAAGAAGTTGTAGACGGTAAGGATGAGACCGAGGAGCAGACAGAAGCTCCCGAACTCGGGCATGGGGTGTGAGATCATCGCAACCCCATTCTCGCAGATAAGCAGGCAGCCTGGTGAGTGACGTACGTCACAAGGCTGATGTTCGCAAGGATGGGCAAGGGGCTAAGCGCCCGCCGGTGTTCAGGCTGCGCCTTGTTGGTCCTGCTGGAGCAGGCGGTGGAGATTGGAGAGCAGCAGGTCGGGCGAGAGCGGCTTGAGCAGGAAGACCACGTTGAGGTCATCGTACTCCGGCTCAGCCTCTTCCATGCCGCTGATGACCATGACAGGAAGGTCAGGCTGGGTCTTTCTGAGTTCGCGGACAAACTGCGAGCCGGTCATTCCGGGCATGATGTGGTCGGTGATGACGGCGCAAACCTCGGCAGGGTAGTCGCCGGTTTGGAGCTGTTCGAGGGCGCGCGCGGGATGAAGCGCGGCGATGACGAAGTACCCAGCTCGCCTGAGGATGGTCTGGCGGACCGCGGCCTGGATGGCATTGTCGTCGATCAAAAGCACGGCGAATTGCTTCTGCGGGATCACCTGCTGCTCCTCCTCGACCATGGAATCACCGCCCCGCCTGCGCCGAGACCGCTTGACCCACCGAAATGTGCAATACGACCAAATGCACTCTCAACGGTTGGATGCAGCCTTTGCGCCCAGCGTTTACCTGAGCGCAACGAATATTTCGGCATCCGGACGCAGTTGTTTCAGTGGCAGCAAGAAATTTCGCTGCTGGACTGACTGGGTACAAACATTTAGAGTTTCCGGGGAAAACTTTATCCTCTAGACCACTACCCATGCAACCTCGCCGTCAAGGACACTCCAAGTGAATATCACGTACATCGACTGGCTCATCATGCTGGTCTACTTCGTTTTTGTGCTGGGCATCGGATTTGCCCTGAAGCGCTACATGCGCACCTCCAACGACTTCTTCCTGGCCGGACGGTCGATTCCGGCGTGGGTTTGCGGGCTGGCGTTCATCTCCACCAACCTGGGCGCGCAGGAGGTGATTGGGATGGGCGCGTCGGGCGCGAAGTATGGCATCGTTACCAGTCACTTCTACTGGATTGGCGCGATCCCGGCGATGTGCTTCGTCGGCATCTTCATGATGCCGTTCTACTACGGCTCAAAGGCGCGCTCGGTGCCGGAGTTCCTGCGTATGCGCTTCGATGAGAAGACGCGGGCACTGAATGCCTTCTCGTTTGCCTTTATGACGGTATTCTCGTCCGGCATCTCGATGTATGCGATGGCGCTGCTGATCCAGGAACTGGGGCTGTTCAAGGGAATTCTGCCGGACGCATACATTTTCCATGTATCGATTATTGTGTCAGCGCTGATTGTGCTGGGGTACATCTTCCTGGGAGGGTTGACCAGCGCGATCTACAACGAGGTGCTGCAGTTCTTCCTGATTGTGGCCGGGCTGCTACCGCTGGTATGGATCGGGCTGCGCAACGTGGGCGGATGGCAGGGCATCAAGCAGACGCTGCCCGCGACCATGACCCACTCCTGGCGCGGCATGGCCCACGCAAGCACCAACTCGCTGGGGGTGGAGTGGTTTGGCCTGGTGATGGGGCTGGGCTTTGTCTCCAGCTTTGGCTACTGGTGCACCAACTTTCTGGTGATCCAGCGGGCGATGGCGGCCGACTCGGAAGAGGCGGCGCGCAAGGTGCCCCTGATCGCGGCCTTGCCCAAGATGTTCCTGCCCATCCTGGTGATCCTGCCGGGGCTGATTGCAGTGTCGATTACCTCGCACATGGCCGGGGCAGGGCCGGAGGCGGGCGATGGCACTTACGCCACGGTGAGTGCGCAGGGCAAACCGCTGCCGCTGGACGAGGCGCATCCTCACGGCATCGTCCCGGTGAAGACCGACGCGATTACCGGGCAGCCGGTGGTCGACTCCAATGGCGTGCCGGTGTACGACTACAACAAAACTATTCCGGTGATGCTGCTGCACTACTTCCCGACCGGCATCCTGGGGCTGGGGCTGACCGCGCTGCTGGCCAGCTTTATGTCGGGGATGGCGGGCAACGTCACCGCCTTCAACACCGTGTGGACCTACGACATCTACCAGGCCTACATCAACAAGAAGGGAAGTGACGCGCACTATCTGTGGATGGGGCGCATGGCCACCATTGGGGGGGTGGCGCTGTCTATCGGCGCGGCTTACGCCGTCACCAGCTTCAACAACATTATGGACGCGCTGCAACTGGTGTTCGCGCTGGTCAACGCGCCGCTGTTTGCGACGTTTCTGCTGGGCATGTTCTCCAAGCGGACCACCGGCCACGGCGCGTTTACGGGCCTGCTTGCGGGCACCACGGGCGCGCTGCTCCACCACGGCCTGACGCTGCCGGCAGGCGAGACGGCAGGCATCCACGGCGGCTGGATCGCGGTGGTGCACCACTATCCGAGTGACATGGCGCAGAACTTCTGGACGGCGATCTTTGCCTTCATGATCAACCTGGTGGTCACCGTGCTGGTATCGAGGATGTCTGCGCCGCGGCCCGAGCCGGAGCTGGTGGGGCTGGTCTATTCGCTGACGCCCAAGCCGGTGGAAGGCCACCTGGAGTGGTACCAGAAGCCCGCAACCCTGGCCATCGTCGTTCTTGTGATGGCGCTGGCGCTGAACATTATCTTTGCTTGAGGAGTCACTATGGGTCTCGACATTCGCATCCCGCTCGGCCTTGTCTTTTTGATCATTGGCGCCATCATGGCCGTCTTCGGTCTCTTCACCCAGGGTGATGCCACGCTTTACGAGAAGTCTCTGGGCATGGACATCAATCTGATCTGGGGCGGGCTGATGTTCGCCTTCGGGGCGATCATGTTCTTCTTCGGCAAGCGGCAGAAGTGGCAGGACGATCCGGTGAACCCGCGGCCGTGGGAGCGCGAGCCGAAGGCGGCGCCGCGGCATTGATGACGCAGGTCACTGAACTGCGTTCCATACTGGAAACCCATCTGCCGCGCAAATAGCCGGGCTTTCACCTTCCACCGGTCGCGGCTTGCGATAATGAAGATATGAAGCGCCGCACAATCGGGCACTACGAGTTTCTGCGCAAGATCGGCGCGGGCGGGTCGGGCGTGGTGTATCTGGCCACGGACACGCTGCTGCAGCGGCCGGTGGTGATGAAGCTGCTGAAGCGCGGCTCGCAGTCGCTGGAGCAGGTGCGCGCGACCCAGCTACGCGAGGCGCGGCTGGCCTCGGCCATCGACCACCCCAACGTCTGCGCCATCTACGACGTAGGCGAGGCGCCGTCGGAGTCCGGCGGCGAAGACGAAGCTTACATCGTGATGCAGTACATTCCAGGCAAGTCGCTGGACAAGGTGATTGCCGAGGGGCCGGCGAGCCTGCAACTGGCGCTCTCGGCGGGCATCCAGATCGCCGACGGGCTGTCCGCGGCGCACCAGCTCGGCATCTTCCATCGCGATCTGAAGCCGGCCAATGTGATGCTGACCGATGGCGGACTGATCAAGATTCTGGATTTTGGACTGGCGCGCCAGCTGAGTCTGGACGAGGCCGATTTCGATCCTGCCAGCCCTGGACGACGCACGCCGCCGCCGCCGGAGGCGACCTACACCGCGCGTGGCGGCACCATCGCGTACATGGCGCCGGAGCAGTTTGTGACCGGGCGATCCTCGGTCCAGTCCGATGTCTTTGCGCTGGGCCTGATTCTGTATGAGCTGGTCAGCGGACGCCATCCCTTCCACCGGCCCGACGCGCCGGAGTTCCAGACCATTCGCGCGATCCAGTTTGCCGACGCGCCTAATCTGCGCGAGATTGTCCCCGATTTGCCGGTGGAGCTTGAATCGCTGATTATGCGCTGCCTGGAGAAACAACCGTCGGCGCGCTTCTCCTCCACGGCCGACGTGCGCGAGGGGCTGCGAACGATCATGAAGGCGCTGCAACTGGACTCGGTGGGCATGCCCGGGGACTCGATCTCGCAGTTGCCCGCGCAGGGCCGGCTGGAGCTGGAGTCGCCCGAGGAAGAAAAGCGCGCCACCGGCATTCTCTCCATGCTGGCCGAGCGCTTTCGCGAGTCAGGGACGACCGCGGCGGCCAAGCAGAACTCGATTGTGGTGCTGCCGTTTGTCAACTTTGGCACCTCGGCAGCGACCGATGCGGAGACCTCGCCCGCGCCGCTGTATGGCTATGCGCTGGCCGATGCCATTGCCGCGCGGCTGGCGCGCATGAGTTCGCTGGTGGTGCGGCCATCGAGCTCGCTGATGACGATTCCTGCGCAGCAACTGGACCCGCTCGCGATCGGCAAGAAGCTGCTGGTGCGGTTTGTGCTGGCGGGCAACTTTATGCGCTCGGAGGCGGGCTTCGACCTGAACTGGCAACTGCTGGACATTCCGACCCAGTCGGTGCGCGCAGGCGGCTCCATCAATGTTGCGTCGTTCGATCTGATCAGCGTGCAGACGGAGATCTGCAACGAGGTCTTCTCCACCCTGCAGGGCGTGGGCGACCTGGAGAAGCCCGCGATTTCGACGGAGGGCGCACGCGACACCTCGCCGTCGCTGAGCCAGGACCTCTCGGAGGATTATCTGCAGGCGCGCGCGGTGCTTTCGTCGTTTATGTCGCGCACCGGCTCGCTGGACGACCTGAACCGAGCCCGGGGGCTGTTTGAACGCGTGGTGCAGCGGGATGAGGACTACGCGCCGGGCTGGTCCGGATTGGGCATCACTCATCTGCAGTATGCGCGCCACGGGCTGGGCGGCCAGATGAATGTGCTGGAGGCGCGCCGTGCCTTCGACAAGGCCTTGCAGCTCGATCCCGGCTCGGTCGAGGCCAATCTTTATCGCGTCTACATGCTGCTGTCGCGCGGCGAAAAAGAGTCGGCGCGCCACGGCATCGAGCACCTGCTGCAGACGGCAGCGAACGACTGGAACGTCCACCTGGTGGCCGGCCTGACGCTGCGCATCGACGGTTTGTATGAAGAGGCATTGGAGCAGTTCAACACCTCGCTGCGATTGAACCCGGCCAATGCGGCCATCATCTACAACCACCGCGCGCGGGTGTATCAATACCAGAACCAGTTGGAGCTGGCCGGAGACGAGATTGAAAAGGGGTTGACGCTGGAGCCGCGCCAGCCGCTGCTGCGTATCTCGCTTGGCTATCAGCAGATGCGTCTGGGCGAGCTGGGCCATGCGGTGGAGACCCTTGAAGGCGTGATCTACGATGAGGCCTCGCTGCGCATCGTCTTTCCAACGATCGCGCTGTGCTATGTGCAGCTGGGCGACCGCACCAAGGCCGCCAGCTTCATCCAGGAAGAGACGCTGGCCGCGGCGGAGGCAGACGGCGAGATGGCCTATCGGCTGGCGACTTACTTTGCGGTAGATGGCGATGAGTCGGAGGCGCTGCACTGGCTGCGCCGCGCGATTTACCTGGGCAATGAGAATTATCCCTGGTTCACCAAGAACCCGGCGTGGCGCAATCTACAGGGGCATAGCGACTTCGAGCGCATCCTGGAGGACCTGAAAAAGAGCTACCGGCGCAACCAGAAGAACTGGAAGCGGCTGCTGGCGCAAGTGCGTGCCGGGACCTCCTAGATTCTGGGGTTCTCCATCGGGTCGAGATGGCTGAAATTACCTACGGTAATATGATCGACAGTGCCAGGCGCGCCCTGGGCTGAACTTCCTCGTTGGCGAAGCTATGAAGTGGCATGTGCTCATCTGCGGGATCGTCGGCGGGGTGCTGATCACGGTCCTGAAATGGAGCGAGTACCAGTTTCTGGTGGTCGAGCACTCGGTGGAGATCTACAGTGGCCTGATCGCCGCGACCTTTGCCGCTCTCGGCCTATGGCTGGGCCTGCGGCTGACGCGAAAGCAGCCAGACGTAGTGAAGGAAGCAGTTGCGTCGGCGGGAGTGCCGTTCGTCGCGGACGAGAGACGACGGGACGATCTCGGCCTCACACGCCGCGAGCTGGAGATATTGGGATTGGTGGCCCAGGGTATGAGCAACCGCGAGATCGCAGGAAAGCTCTTTGTCAGCGAGAACACAGTAAAGACCCATTGCAGCCGCGCGTTCGACAAACTGGGCGCCAAGCGGCGGACCCAGGCGGTGCAGCTTGGCAAGGAACTCGGCCTGCTGCCCTGAACGGCCCTGCAACGCTGCAAAGTTATCTACGCACCAATTTCAGACGAAGTCCGCCAGTCAGCGAAGGGGCTAAATCTCAGTTTCCCAAAATGCCGATTCAGGGGCATTTGGCTTAACGCGACTTTACCGGCAGTTCGCGAGATGTCCTAGAATCATCCCAGCTGAATGCAGTCTACCCAGTCTGCTAAGCACCGGGAGAACCAACCATGCGTCTCGGCAAACTTAGCTTCCTATGTGCTGTGATCCTCGCCCTACCCTCCTTCGGCGTAGGGCAGAACCTCATCGGCAGCCCGCGGCCAGTTCCAATCGACGAACTCACTGAGGGCATTCTTCAAAGCGCCGATCTCCGTCTGCCTTCAAATTGGACATTGGCTGGTCAATCTCGCAGCGATGCATCCAGTAATTCACACACAGAGGTAAAGATTGCGTGGGACGTCCTGCCTGGCGCACCCAAACAAATACGTGAGCGCGACGTGGATGCCTGGAAAACTCCTGGTTCTTTGGTCCTTCAAAGTGTGACGCGGCAGGTTCCCGGTTCGGCCGGTAGATTGGATCTATCGATGCAATTGACGGTGTGGGGGGTGTGCCTCACAGCAGCCAATGAAGTATGTGGGATCGCCCGTCAAGGAGACACCCGCTGGGAAGGGGCAGAGGGGGGCGCTGAAGGAGCATTCAATACTAAGATCGCCCTGAAGTTTTGGCTGCCAAATGTAACAACGATGACTAAGGTTGCGGTTTACGAATCGAGGGCGACTTTCGAATCCGGAACCCGTGTTTGGTCTCTTCATAAGGTAGGGGAAGTTAATACCCCACTCACTCAGTGATTCACAATCGGCGGCTCAGTTCCCGCGAAACGGGGTTTAAGGTAATTGAGAATTTCCCGCGCACGCCTGCGGCGTGGATGATATTTTGACGGCCGGTAGTGGCGGCATAGCGTTGTACCGCCTGACGGAATAACTTTGCACAAGGTGACGGCATAACAGTGAAATGGGTGCCGGAATTGAGTGCAGCCAGCAGCCCACCCAAATGAATGATTTTTGACTGCCTCGAGGAAAATCATCCGAAAGGATGACGACGTGACCCCCGTCCCAGGGGGTATGGTGGGTGCGTATTCTCATTCCATCTCCGAGGCAGCAACCATGAAAAAGACCATATTGACGTTTGGGTTGGCTTCCGGCGTCCTGATGTCGCTGATGATGGCGGCCACCGTGCCGTTCGCGGACAGGATCGGCTTTGACAAGGGCGAGGTAGTGGGCTACGCCACCATGGTGTTGGCGTTTCTGCTGGTATTCTTCGGGATTCGCTTCTACCGCGAAGATGCCGGCAACGGCCAGATCACCTTCGCCAGAGCTTTTGCCGTCGGCATCTCGATCATGTTGATCACATGCCTCTTTTACGTGGTTACCTGGGAGATCCTCTACTTCAAGTTCATGCCCGATTTCATGGATAAGTACACCGCGTATATGGTTGCGAGGCTACAGGCTTCGGGCGCAAGCGCTGCGGCCATCCAGACGCAGGTTGAGCAGATGAACAAGTTCAAGGGGCTCTACAGCAACCCCCTTTACAACGCGGCGGTGACGTTTCTGGAGCCGCTTCCGGTGGGCCTGGTCATCACGCTGGTCTCGGCGGCTGTACTGCGGAAGAAGGCGCCGCCGGAAGCCGCGGCCGCGAGCTTGCCGGCATCATCGTGAAATGGTTAGCGCGGATCGCATAACGGAACTGAATGCGATCCCTGGGGAACAAGAGCCGCAAAGGGGCTGCTCTGCAAGCTTCCGGTTAAGTCCGCAGGATCATTCGCCGCCGGGGATACCCAGGTTTGGCTGGGTGACGTGGGCCGATACCGGGGTGACGCTCATGGGCTCGGTCAGGCTGAAGACGACGCCCAGGTCCTTGGGCAGCACGGCCTGACGATCCTGCTTCAACCAGACTACGGTGCCGACGCCAGCGCCCACGCCTGCTCCGATGAGTGCGCCGGGGACGCCTCCGAGCATCGCGCCCGCGGCCATAGTTCCGCCAGCAGCGAGCGACATGGCGGCGACCGTCCCCTTGCTCCAATCGCGGCGCAGGATGGTGCCTTCGCTGTCGACCTTGGTGTTGTCCCAGCGGCCGGTGTCGATGACCTGGGCACGCAGGATGTACTGCGCGCCGTCGGGCAGGGTCACGGTGCGGGGTTCGAGGTGAATGGCTGCCTGGCCACCGATTCTCTTGCCTCCGCGAACCCAGGTCACGCGGCCTTCCAGCAGCGATCCCACGGGCACGATGACGCGGCCTTCGCGCATGACTGGCTCGGTGACTTCGGCGGTGAACTTCGTCCCCGGCCGGCTGGTCATGCTGGAGAGGTCCTCGCGCAGCTTGACCTTCACCAGCGTACCGTCGGGAAGTTCGCCGGGCGGCGAGGGAACATGAGTGACGATGCCTGCATCCGGGTCACCTTTGGCTGCCGCATCGCTCATCAGACGCCGGTCCGCCAAGCCCGCAGTGGCCTGGGTGACGATGCCGGCATCGGGGTCAGGCGGTGCAGCGCTGGCCTGGTTGGTGGGGTGGTAGGGAACATAAGGCCCATAGACCGGCTCTACTGTACCGGTCTGCTGAGACGTCGCGGGAACATCCGCCGAAGGCTTGGCTGGCGCTTGATGAGTCGTCACGTCTTCGTTGGAGTCGGGAGTGACGCTGATCGGCGTGGGATCGGGATGGGAGATACCGATCCGCTGGTCCGCCGCCGCAGAATTCTGTGCCGACACGAGCGTTGGGGTGAACATCCAGGCGGCTGCCAGGCAGGCAATCCCGATGGCCCTTGGGTTCAGATTGATTCTCTCGATTCGATTGGCGATTTTCATGCAAGCCCCCTCATTCGTATAACCCGAAGAGCACCGGCATGACACTCCCACGTGCCGGACACATCGGGGCGCGCGACCCACCCGCGAAACTTAGTTCTCAGGGTAGTGGGTGCCTGGCCCGCCGTGCATGAAATCAGCGGCAGGGAATCGAGACAGCTAACAATTATGCAGGGTCGCGGGGGCGGCAACGGCTATTACAAAAAAAGAGCAGCCCCCTCTCTGGGCTGCCCTTGCCAAATCGACCTCAGTTGGAACCGGGTGAGACAAACTCATTCCTGCGACGGCCGGAGCACCGCGCAAAGTGGCTCTTCCTTGCAGGAGGTCCACGTGAAACCACTTGGCTCGATCACATTAAGTTAAGCGGCACTGTTCTAGTGTGGGAGGCGCTTGCGGACTACCCCAGCCGCGGCCAGGATGCCGGTGCCAAGCAGCAGCAGGGAACTGGGCTCGGGTGCGGCGGGCGGAGGATCATACGACCCGATCTGGATGGCCACATCGCCGGCTGCCGGTCCCGTCAGCGTATCCCCTGTAAAATCGTAGCCGGTCCCTGCGGTTAGGCCGTCCGAGCTAAACTCCGATACAGGGATGAGGCCGACGGTCATGTAATCGGAGGCGGCGTTCGGATCTTCGACCCCAAAGATGTAATCGTTGCCGGCGTCGAGCAAGAGCGGTGTGCTCAGGGTCAAGGTATCCCACGCCTTCGGCGAGACGGATACGGGTACCGACTCCGGCTGGAGGGCGAATATCCCGGTGGTCTTATCATAGACGAAGTAATCGAGCGTACCTGCGGTCTTGAGATCCAGGAAGAACGAGAAGTCGTTGATGGTCATGGTTTCGCTGACGTCGACGGCCTGGCCCACGCCTGTACCGCCGGCAAAATTTGTGGGAGTTTGGGATTGAGTGAGACTGAAGACGACCGGCGCGTTCTGGGCGAAGGCCGAGGTGCCAAAGAAGGCAAGGGCAAGTGCGGCAAGGGGCAGGGCGCGTGTGACTCTCATGTAAAACTCCCGGGGTCTTGGATCTGACACTTTTGTGGACTGCACTTAGCTATAAGCAATTACCGTGCCGTAACAGAAGAGCCATCTAAAGGCATTTCAAGGACATCGAGGGCAAAAGTGTGCAATTGTTTGCACGCAAATGTGAAACAGATTTCCAGATTCCCATTGAACACTCATCTTTCGTGTAACTTCCATTTGCTAGAATCCGGATGGTGAAAGAATCTGCTGTAGAACTTATCACATCCATCCACACCCCCGGCGGACCACCCGTTCCCGTTGACCGCCGAGCCAAACTCAACGACCGACTGCAGCACCGCGTCGTAGCGCAAGCGAACGGCGTCCGCCCTGCACCGGGCAGCCTTTTTCCCCATAGGAGCAACATGACTGAGATCGTATCCATTGCCGCCCGCGAGATCCTCGATTCGCGCGGAAATCCCACCGTCGAAGCCGACGTAACCCTGTCCGGCGGAGCCATAGGCCGCGCCGCTGTCCCCTCCGGTGCCTCCACCGGCGAACACGAAGCCGTTGAACTGCGCGACGGCGACAAGGCCCATTACCAGGGCAAAGGCGTGCTGAACGCGGTGGAGAATGTCGAGTCCATCCTGGCGCCGGAGCTGACCGGCATGGACGCGTCCAACCAGCGCCTGATCGACGCCACCATGATTGCCATCGACGGGACGGAAAACAAGTCCAAGCTGGGCGCCAATGCGATCCTGGCGGTGTCGATGGCTTGCGCGCGCGCCTCGGCGACCGCGCTGAAGCTGCCGCTCTATCGCTATCTCGGTGGAGTGAATGCCTGCGTGCTGCCGACCCCGATGATGAACATCCTGAACGGCGGAAGCCACGCCGACTCCAATGTCGACTTCCAGGAGTTCATGGTCATGCCCGTTGGCGCCGAGAGCTTCGCCGACGCGCTGCGATGGGGCGTCGAGGTCTTCCACACCCTGAAAGGGGTGTTGAAGAAGAAGGGCTACAACACCGCGGTGGGCGACGAGGGAGGGTTCGCGCCCAGCTTGAAGTCCAACGAGGAAGCCGTTGAATTGATTCTGGAAGCGATTGAGAAGGCTGGGTACACGCCAGGCGAGCAGATTGCCATCGCGCTCGACCCCGCCTCCAGTGAGTTCTACGATAAAGAGACGAAGAAGTACGTCTTCAAGAAGTCCGACAAGAGCGAGAAGACGGCCGAGCAGATGGTCGACTTCTACGAGGACTGGACCAAGAAGTACCCCATCGTCTCGTTGGAGGACGGCCTGGCCGAGGACGACTGGGAGGGCTGGGCGCACCTGACCGAGCGGCTTGGCCATATCCAACTGGTGGGCGACGATCTGTTCGTCACCAACACTGAGCGGTTGCAGCAGGGGATTGAGCAGAAGGTGGCCAACTCCATTCTGATCAAGCTGAACCAGATCGGGACGGTGTCGGAGACGATCGAGGCGATCGAGCTGGGACGGCGCTACGGGTACACCAGCGTCATTAGCCACAGGTCGGGCGAGACCGAGGACACGTTCATTGCGGACTTTGCGGTCGGCACCGGCGCGGGGCAGATCAAGACCGGCTCGGCCAGCCGCACCGACCGCATCTGCAAATACAACCAGCTGCTACGCATCGAGGAAGAGCTGGGGCAATCCGCGGAGTTCCTGGGCATCGAGTCGCTGAACTTCCAGTAGGCGTTCGCACGGTCACTTTGTGACGCGTATTGGGCTTCGCATTGGTGCTCCCGATGGTCGCAGCATGATTCCGTGCCGACCGTCGGGATCACCATCCTTTGACCGCGAATGGCGAGTTGACTTTCTTCTTCATCGTTCCGGAGCCTCATGCCGCAGATTTTCGTTGGCGACCTTTCCGTGTACTACGAAGAAGCGGGCGAAGGTGTGCCGGTGATGCTGATCCATGGGCACCCGTTCGACTGCACGATGTGGAGGCCGCAGCTCGCAGCGAGCTTTCCCGGGCATCGGCTGATTGCACCCGACCTGCGCAACTTCGGGCGCAGCACCACTCCCAATCCGCCAGCCGACTTTGCCGCATACGCGAGCGACCTGGTCGCACTGGCCGATGCGCTGGGGCTGGATAAGTTTTTCGTTGCGGGCCTCTCGATGGGCGGGCAGATTGTGTTCGAGATCGCCATCGCCGCGCCCAGCAGGGTGCGCGGGCTGATCCTGTGCGATACGTTTGCCCAACTCGACACCCCGGAGAAGAAGGGGTCGCGCTATGCGCTGGCGGAGCGGCTGGACAGGGAGGGTCTGAGTGCGTACGCGGTGGAGGTGCTGCCGAAGATGCTGTGCCCGGAGACCATTGCGCAGAAGCCCGAGGTTGCGGCGGAGCTGCTGGCGATGATGCAGCGAGCGCCGGCGCAGGGCGCGGCGGCGGCGCTGCGGCTGCGGGCGGAGCGGAGAGACTACCTGCCGCCGCTGCAGGAACTCGACCTGCCCACGCTGATCGTGGTTGGCGAGCACGATCAGTTCACGCCGGTGGCGGATGCGGAGCTGATGCGGCGCGATATTCACGGCTCGCGGCTGGTAGTGCTGGAGGATGCCGGGCACATTACCAGCATGGAGCAGCCGGAGCGGTTCAACCAGGCGCTGGCGGAGTTTCTGCGGACGGCTGGGTAAATTTCCTCACTCCGGCGGCTTGGTTTGCGGGCGGAGGAGGGGGAAGAGAATGACGTCGCGGATGGACTTCGCCCCGGTAAGAATCATGGTGAGGCGGTCGATGCCGATGCCTTCGCCGGCGGTGGGCGGAAGGCCGTAGCCGAGGGCGCGGATGTAGTCCTCGTCCATGGCCATGGCCTCGTCGTCGCCACGTTCGCGCTCTTTGAGCTGAGCCTCGAAACGGGCGCGTTGGTCGTCGGGATCGTTCAGCTCGGAGAAGGCGTTGCCGACCTCGAAGCCACCAATGTAGAACTCGAAACGCTCAACCCAGTCGGGCTCGTCGGGCTTCTGCTTGGACAAAGGCGAAACGGCGAGCGGGAAGTCGTAGATGATGGTGGGCTGGATAAGATGGGGTTCTGCGACAATCTCGAAGATGGTTGCTATCTGCTTGCCCGCCGGACCGTCCTTCCAGAGAATTGGCCCGCCCCGGCCTCCGCTTTCGATGACCGTATGGGGCATCGACATGAAGAAGCCTCTTATCCCTGCTGCTACCAGCTGCCGTGGCGTTTCCAACTCGGCATCGGTCCCATCTGACGGAACCCGGATCAGCGTCCAAGTCGATTGGAGCCAAGCTCCGAACGCAGCCTCTGTGCTGAGATCATTCATCGTCGGCTTACCGCCGATATTGGGTGGCCAGAACTTGATGATGGCTTCGCGCATGGAGAGCTTGGTCCACTTGGCGAGGTCGATCTCGGTGCCGTTGAAGCTGGTCAGGGTGGTGCCGTTGACCTCTAACGCGACGTACTTCACTAACTCTTCCGTGAGGGCCATCAGGTCGTGGTAGTTGGCGTAGGCCTGGTAGAACTCGAGCATGGTGAACTCGGGATTGTGCTGGGTGGAGATGCCCTCATTGCGGAAGTTGCGGTTGATCTCGTAGACGCGGTCGAGGCCGCCGACGACCAGCCGCTTGAGGTAAAGCTCGGGCGCGATGCGCAGCTTCAGGTCGAGGTCGAGCGCGTTGTGGTGGGTGAGGAAGGGCCTGGCCGCAGCGCCGCCGGCGACGGTGTGCATCATGGGGGTTTCGACTTCGAGGTAGCCGCGCGAGTCGAAGAAGGTGCGCAGCGCGCGCAGGATGGCGGCGCGCTTGACGAAGACCTCGCGGACGTTGCCGGGACCGTCGGCTTCGCTGGCTGGAACCGCAGGTCCTTCGACTTCGCTCCCTGCGGTCGCTTCGCTCTGGATGACAGAGCTTTGAATGGCTGGTTTAGGGCTGTTGCCGGTATTCATGAAGAGGTCGACGTAGCGCTGGCGGTAGCGCAGCTCGGTGTCTTCGAGGCCGTGGTACTTGTCGGGCAGGGCGAGCATGGCCTTGGCGAGGAAGGTGAGGGAGGGTTTGCCCTGATGCCCGGGAAGGTGGATCGGCGCTACGTGGACGGTGAGCTCGCCGGTGCGGGTGCGCATGAGGAAGCCGCGGACGCCGATGTGGTCGCCGAGGTCGAGCAGCTTGTAGAGGGCGAAGGCGTCCTCCCTCTGCTCAGGGCTGGCACCCACATCGTCCTTGCGGACGTAGATCTGGATGCGCTGGCCATTTTGCTGGAGCTGGGCGAAGCCGGCCTTGCCCTGCAGGCGGATGGCCATGATGCGGCCGGCGATCGAGACCTCGATGTGCTCGCCCGCGAGTTCTTCAGCGGACTTTTCGCTGCCGTCCGCGTGCCTGCCTAGCGGGAGCAGCTCGGGGATGGTCGCGGTGGTGGCGTAGTGGTTGGGGTAGGTGGCCTCGGCGTAGGTGAGGCCGGCCTTCTGGCCGAGCGCGGCGATCTGGCGCAGCTTCTCGCGGCGCTCGTGGTACAGCTTCTCTTCAAACTGCGATTCGTACACGGGTTTGCCCTTTGCAAAAATGACGCTGACGAACCAGTATATCGACGATGTGCCGACGGTGGCCGTGACGTGGTGTAATGGTCGAGCAATGGCCGACGATCCCAAAGCGACAGGCGAGGAACCGGGCAGGAAGGGAAGCCTGCTGAGGGACTACGTCAAGGCCGAGGTGATGGTGCAACTGGCGATTGCCATCCCTGCCGGATGCCTGATCGGCTGGCTGCTGGGCGCGTGGCTGGATCGCCACTTCCACCAGAATTGGATTGGCATCCTGGGGATTGTGCTGGGGGCGGTGGGCGGCTTTATGCAGATGTTCCTGGCTGCGTCGCGTTATCTGAAGGACAACAAGTGAGCTCGATGGGCACGAACCCCAGCAGCGGAAGCAGTTCACCCGGCTTCGATAATTTCTCCGACGCCGATTTCCGGCGGATGATCCTGAACGCGTTGCGCATGGTGGGGATCGCGGTTGGGGTGGGCGTGCCGCTGCTGTGGTGGAAGCAGGGTTGGCCGAGCGCGGCGCTGTTTGGGGTGGGCGCGCTGATCTCCGGCACCGGGCTGTGGGAGTGGCTGCGCCTGATGACGGCGCTGATGGTGAGGATGGACGCGGGCGGAGCGACGCCGGCTCCGGTGCGGCCGCTGGCCCCCGTACTGATCGGATTCTTCCTGCGCCTGGGGGTCGCCGTGGTGCTGCTTTATGGTAGCCTTAAGTTTCTGCACGGATCGGTTTACGCTCTGCTTGCCGGCCTTGCGTTAGGTGTGGCCGCGCTGACGATTGAAGGCCTCCGCCTGCTCAAGAGCTGGACGGTGTAGCCTCCCCGGTCCACGAGATTTTATGCCGACCCAACTGCTGTTTACGCGATTTCTGAACGCCCACTTCGCCGCCCCGGTCGACGCTCTGCTGCGCGCATTCCACGTCCAGCCGACCTATCCCAGCGCACCGATCAGCGACACCTTTGCCATGGAGCTGCTGGTGGTGTTGCCGCTGCTGCTGTTCTTTCTGGTGGTGCGGGTTTCGCTCAGCGTAGAGAAGCCCAGCGTGCCGCAGAACATCGCCGAGGCCGTGAACGAATTTGTATCCGGCCAGGCCGAGTCGATTGTCGGCCACGGATACGAGCGCTACGTGGGGTTCGTCACGATCCTGGCGCTGTTCATTCTGCTATGCAATCTGCTGGGACTGGTCCCGGGGTTGAAGTCGCCTACGGCGGATGTGGTGGTCCCGTTCGGCTGCGCGATCCTGACCTTCCTCTACTACCATTTCCAGGGCATCCGCTCGAACGGATGGAGATACATCAAGCAATTCCTGGGGCCGGTGTGGCCGCTGGCACCGCTGATGTTCCTTTTGGAGATCATCTCCCACTTCGCGCGGCTGCTCTCGCTGACCGTCCGTCTGTACGCGAACATCTTTGCCGGCGACCTGGTAACGCTGGCGTTCTTCTCACTGATCCCGATTGGGATTCCGCTGATCTTTCTCAGCCTGCACATCATGGTGTCGGTGGTGCAGGCGTTCCTGTTTATGGCGCTGGCGCTGAGCTATCTTTCGCTGGCCACCGCCGCGGAGCATTGATGCTTCGCAAGCTTCCGGGCTGAGGCCCGGAGCTACCAAGTTTCGCCGCGGAGTTCCTCTCCCGTTTCGCGGCGCGCAACAACGCCGTACAGCGTGAGGGTGCCAGCACGGTGAGCATCAACCACCCACTGGCGGCGTACTTTGGGAGAATGGAGTACATCGAATGCGTACATTGAAGTATCTCTTTATGACGTTGGCGGCGATGCTGCTGGCAACGCCGGCTTTTGCTCAGGGTTCCGGTGAACCCGCAAACCAGTGGGCCCCGATTGCGGCCGGCATCGGCATGGCCATTGCTTCGGGCCTGTGCGGCATTGGCCAGGGCAAAGCGACCGCCAGCTCCGCCGAGGCGCTGGCGCGCAACCCCGGAGCGCGTCCCGGCATCTTCCTGTTCCTCATCCTTGGCCTGGCGTTTATTGAGTCGCTGGCGCTGTATACGTTCGTCATTATCTTTCTGTTCGTCAAGTAGAATTCGGTCGGATCGCAAGCAAAGGGCCTCCCCCACGTGGAGGCCCTTTGTTTATGCGGGCGTGGAGAATTCCACAACCGTGTCTTGGGCGCGTGGCACGGCGCTGGTAGACTTCGGACGCGGCTGCGGGCCGCAATCGACGGGGCTGCGCAGCGGGGGGGAAGTCCTGATGGATGCACGATTCTCGATGAGCCGGCGCAGCGTTCTGGCGGGTATGACGGCGGCGGCTGGAAGCTTTACGCTGGGCCGCAGTGCGCTGGGAGCGCTAGCTGGTGTGGTGGGCAAGCCGGACGAATTTATTTCCGGCAAGCAAGGAAAGCTGACGCCGTTTGCCATGACGCACGTACGACTGCTGGATGGAATTTTCAAGGAGCAAGCGGAGATTAACCAGCGGTATCTCGACTCATTGGCGACGGACCGGCTGCTGCACAGCTTTCGCGTGACCTCCGGGTTGAGTTCGACGGCGATGCCTTACGGCGGATGGGAGAAGCCGGATTGCGAGTTGCGCGGCCACTTCAACGGCGGCCATTATCTCTCCGCGGTGGCACTGGCGTACGCGAGTGCGGGGAATGATACGCTGCGCAAGAATGGCGATATGATGGTGGCCGAACTGGCGCGCTGTCAGAAGGCGAACAGCAACGGCTATCTGAGTGCGTTTCCCGAATCGGGGTTTGAGACGCTGGCGGCGGGAGGCAAGTACTGGGCGCCCTTTTACACCTACCACAAGATCATGGCCGGGCTGCTGGACATGTATGTGCACACTGGCAACGAGCAGGCGCTGGCAGTGGCCGAGGGCATGGCCGGTTGGGTGCGCGCGTACTTCCAGGCAATCAGCGACGATCGCCGGATGTTTATGCTGCGCACTGAATATGGCGGCATGAACGAGGTGCTAGCGAATCTGTACGGATTGACCGGCAAACAGGAGTATCTGAGCACGGCGCATCTGTTCGAGCAGCCGATGTTCCTCGATCCTCTGGCCGGGCATCGCGACGAACTGCGCGGGCTGCACGCGAATACGCACGTGCCCAAGGTGATCGGCGCAGCGAGGATGTATGAGCTGACCGGAGAGACGCGGTATCGGGACATTGCACAATATTTCCTGGAAGAGGTGCTGACCGAGCGCAGCTACGTGATCGGCAATACCAGCGTGGGCGAGTCGTGGCGCAGCGAGCCGGGCGACCTGAAGGGCAGCCTGCAGTACCACGACGCCGAGTGCTGCGTGGCCTACAACCTGATGAAGCTGGAGCGGCACGTCTTTAGCTGGAGCGGCGATGCGCGCTGGATGGATGCGTACGAGCGCCAGCTCTGGAACTGCCGCATGGGAACGCAGAACGCACAGGGGCTGAAGCAGTACTTCTTCCCGCTGGCGGCGGGATATTGGCGGTATTTCAATTCGGCGGAGGGGTCGTTCTGGTGCTGCACCGGGACGGGCGCAGAGGAGTTTGCAAAGTTCAACGACACTGTGTACTTTTGCGATGCAGAGAGCGTGTGGGTGAACCAGTTCATCGCGTCGGAGCTGGACTGGAAGGAGCTTAAATTCCGGCTGCGCCAGGAGACTTCGTTTCCCGCGGAGCAGGGGACTACTCTGACGATTCGGACGGCTGTGCCACAGCGAAAGACGATCCATGTGCGAATTCCGGGATGGACTCCGGAGGGTGGAAGTGTGCGCATCAACGGCCGCGAGTTGGAGGCGTTTGCGCAACCGGGGAGCTATCTGTCGCTGACGCGGGAGTGGCGGGACGGCGACAAGATTGAAGTGTCCTTGCCGATGCGGCTACACACCGAGCCGCTGCTGGGCGACCCGACCATGCGGGCCGCGCTCTACGGGCCGTTGGTGCTGGCGGCGGACCTGGGGCCGGGGCCGAAGGATGGGCCGCTGAAGATCGGCGGATATGACACGGGCCCGAAGGACTCAGAACTGGGACCGCCGGCGGAGGCTCCGGTGGCAGCGGCAGGCGATGCGGCGGAATGGATCGAGGTAGTCTCGGCGAAGGACCTGACGTTCAAGTCGAAAGGCGGGCTCGCGGTGAAGCCGATGGTGCGCGTAACCGACGAGAAGTACGCGGTCTACTGGGGAGGGGAGAAGAAGGCGTGAGCGTTGGGGAGATCAAGACCATCAGCAGCCGCGAGGTATACCGCAACAAGTGGACGCGGGTGCGCGAGGATGTGATCGAGCGGGCCAACGGGCACCGCGGCATCTACGGGGTCATCGACAAAGACCCGGCATGCATCGTGATCCCGCTGGAGTCGACGCCGGAGGGCGACTTCCTTTATCTGGTGGAGCAGTTTCGCTACACGGTCAAACAGCGCCTGATGGAGTTTCCCCAGGGTGGCTGGGAGATGGCCGACGTGGTGCCGGAAGAGATGGCGCGCGGCGAACTGCGCGAAGAAACCGGGCTGGTTGCCGAACGCATGACCCATTTGGCTACGTTGCAGATCGGCTACGGCGTGATGAACCAGAAGCAGTTTGTCTTTCTGGCCGGGGGACTGGCGCAGGGCGAGCACCAGCGCGACGCCGAAGAGAGCGACCTGGAGGTGCATCGGGTCAGCGTGGCGGAGTTCGAGGCGATGATTCTCGACGGCCGCATAGTGGACAACTGTTCGGCTGCGGCGTGGGGCGTGTATCTGCTGTGGCGGAAGCGGCAGGGTTAGAGGGACTAAGGATGAAAGCAGCAACGATTCGCTGGGGACCGATGGTTCTGCTACTAAGTGCGATCAGCACGGGTGCGGGGGCGATTGGCCAGACCGTATCTGGGCGGAGCGCGGGTGGACAAGATGCCGCAATCGTTGCGGGCGCGGACCAGACGACGCAGGGCGAGTGGGGCGACCAGGGCGATGGCACCTATGCCAACCCGGTGCTGCCCGCGGACTTCAGCGATCTGGATGTAATTGCGGTGGGCGGGACGTTTTACGCGATCAGCTCGACCATGCAGTACTCGCCGGGGATGACGGTGCTGGTGTCGAAGGACCTGGTGAACTGGAAGATCGTGGGAGGCGTGGTGCCCGATCTTACCGTGATCGACTCGGAGCTGAACTGGGACAAGCTGAATCGCGCAGGTCGAGGTATCTGGGCGGGTGCGATCCGGTTTCATGAAGGCAGGTTCTGGGTATATTTTGCGACGCCCGACCAGGGCATCTACATGAGCACCGCGAAGGACGCTGCGGGGCCGTGGACGACGGTTGCGCCGGTGATGATGGCACCGGGATGGGACGATACCTGCCCGTTCTGGGACGACGATGGGCAGATGTATCTGGTGACTTCGCATACGGCCGCGGAGGGCGAAGCGCAGACGAAGTACAACATTCACCTATTCAAGCTGACGGCGGATGGCAAGGCGATTGTGCCGGGATCGGACCGCATCATTCACCAGTCGCGCGGGAGCGAGGCGAACAAGCTCTACAAATGGCAGGGGATGTACTACCACTACTACAGCGAGGTGCGGCCGGAGGGCCGGGTGGCGATGATGGAGCGCGCCAAGTCGCTGGATGGGCCATGGGAGACGCGGCAGTTAAACCATGTGCATGGGGCGGTGGACAAGGAGCCGAACCAGGGCGGGATCGTGCAGGCGCCGGATGGCAAGTGGTGGTTCTTTACCCATCAGGGTCGCGGCGACTGGGAAGGACGCGCGGCGGTGCTGCTGCCGGTGACCTGGGTGGATGGCTGGCCGGTGATAGGTAAGGCAGCGGTGGATGGGATCGGAGAGATGGTGTGGCGCGGGAAGAAGCCGGTGGAGGGACAGCCGGAGGCGTCGGTGGTTGCGAGCGACGACTTTGATACGCCGACGTTGAAACCGGAGTGGCAGTGGAACTATCAGCCGCGGGCGGGGATGTGGTCGCTGACCGAGCGCAAGGGCTATCTGCGGCTGAAGGCGTTTGCGCCGCTGAAGCCGGACGATCTTAAATCTGTGGGCGATGTGCTGACGCAGAGGGCGTTCCGCAGCAGGCAGAACGAGGTGACGGTGAAGCTGGATGTCAGCGGAATGAGGGATGGTCAGGAGGCTGGGCTGTCCCACTTCGCCAAGACGTTTGCCTCGGTGGGGGTGTTGCAGGCGGATGGAGCCCGGAATATCTCAGTGAACGAGAATGGGACGCGCGTGGCGGGGCCGCTGTTGAAGCAGGCGAGTGTGTGGCTGCGGTCGACATGGGGATTCGACGGAGTGAGCCGGTTCAGTTACTCGCTGGATGAGAAGACGTTTGTGGGCATCGGCGATCCATATCAGTTGACGTGGGGGAGTTATCGAGGCGACCGCGTGGGGCTATTCACAGAGAATGCGAAGACGGCTGGGTGGGCGGACTTTACCTCGTTCCGCTATGAGGTGGTGCGTTAGCTGACCAGGTGGCCCATCTTTTCGCGTTTGGTTTGCAGGTAGCGAGCGGAGGCTGGTTCGGCGGGGACGTCGGCGGAGATGCGTTCGGCGACGGTGATGCCGAAGGCTTCGAGCGCCTCGACCTTCTCCGGATTGTTGGTGATGAGGCGGACGGACGCGATGCCCAGAAGCCGGAGGATGGCGGCGGGCAGTTCGTACTCGCGGCAGTCGGCGCGGTAGCCGAGCTCTAGGTTGGCTTCAATGGTGTCCAGCCCCTGGTCCTGCAACTCGTAGGCCTGTAGCTTGGCCATCAGCCCGATGCCGCGGCCCTCCTGATTCTCGTAGATGAGGATGCCGGCGCCGGCGTCGGCGATGGTGGCCAGGGCGAGCTCGAGCTGCTGACGACAGTCGCAGCGCAGCGAGTGGAAGACGTCGCCGGTGAGGCACTGGGAGTGGATGCGGACGATAGGAGCTGCGTCGCCAGAGATGTCGCCCATGACCAGCGCGATGGCGGTTTCGGCGCGGCGGGCGGGCGCGGGGAGCTGGTCGTTGCAGGGCTCGGGATCGGCGACGATGCCCTCGAAGCCGAGGATGCGGAAGTGTCCCCAACGGGTGGGGAAGTCGGCATCGGCGAGCTTGCGAACGAGTTCAAAGGCCATGGTTCGATTATACGGTTCGCTTCTGGGTGATTGGATTCGCGCGGTTGGTGCGGCGATGCGATTAGAGTATGGAGTATGGCGGATGCGATCGCACCGGCGGGCGTGGGACAGATACGCGACAGCCTGATCCTGATTACGCTGCTGGTGAAGCTGGGCGTTGCCGCAGCCTATGCCGGCGCGTGGGCGCGGTCGATGGCGTTCAAGAATCTGTTGCTCAATCCACGGCGCAGCTTTCGCCAGACGCTGGAGCTGGCGGCGATGATCTGCCTGCCGCTGGTCGCGGGCGTGTGGATCCGGATTCGGGTCCCGAATTTTTATGCGGCGGATATCTCGTTTGAGGCGGCGATTCTGCTGGGACTGCTGCTGGGGCCTTTCGCCGCGATGCTGGGCGCGGCCGCGCTGGCGCTGCCGGCGGTGTGGCACGGCCAATACTGGACACTTCCGGTGAATCTTGCGGTGGCGGCGGTCGCGGGCGGGTTCGGGCGCATTGCGGACCGTGAAGAGGTGTGGTCGTTCTCGCCGATGATTGACCTGAGCATCTACCAGTGGGTGACGCGCAACCTGCGCAAGCCGCAGTTCGACCGGCAGATCCTGCTGCTGGTGGCGATCACAGCGATGCAGTTCGGCACCAGCATGTTGTCCATGAGGTACCCGCGGCAGTTGTTTGCGCTGCACTCGAGCTATTGGCTGGTGGAGCTGGCGATCTGTGCGTGTGCTCCGATTGTGGTGGGCATTCCACTGAAGATATGGAATGCAATCCGCATCGAGCGCAAGCTGGAGGAGCAGAGCCGGTTGTTGATGGAGGCGCGGCTGGATGCGCTGCAGCGGCAGATCAATCCACACTTCCTGTTCAACACGCTCAATTCCATCGCGTCGCTGGTGCGGTCCAAGCCGGAGCTGGCGCGGGAGATGGTGGTGAAGCTGGCCAACATTCTGCGTGTGCTGCTGAAGCACCGCGAGGCATTTGTGCCATTTTCGGAGGAGCTGGCGTTCACCGACGACTACCTGGACATCGAGGTGGTGCGCTTCGGCGAAAAGCTGCGGGTGGTGAAGGAGATCGCCGAGGAGACGCTGCCGGTGGTGGTGCCCAGCATGTTGCTGCAGCCGCTGATCGAGAACTCGATCAAACATGGGCTGGAGCCGCGCATCGAGGGTGGAACGGTGACGCTGCGCAGTCGCATCCTGCGGGACGGACGGCTGCTGCTGGAGGTGGAAGACGATGGCATTGGCATGGAGATCGAGACGGACGAGGATATGTCCGAGTTTGCGGCTGACCTGGCGCGGGCGGGCGCGGGGACTGGCATTGGGATGCGCAATGTGCGCGAACGCATGGAGGTGCTGTACGGCAATCAGGCCGAGGTGGAGATCGTAAGCCGGCCAGGACGCGGCACGAAAGTGCGGCTGGTGATGCCGGTGCTGGAGGCAGGCGCGGCGCCGTGGGCGCAGTTTGGCGAGGCGCTGCAGGCCACCTGGGCGGAGGTTGCACGGACCGTCTCGCGGAGCTGAGTTACATATTGCGACGGGGCCGGGCTACCTGGGCAGTTCGGCCCTGCCGGTGATGCTGAACATCGCCGTTTGCGTGGCGGGTCCAGGTTGGGAGCCACCAAGCGAGACGGTGTAGTCGCCGGGCAGTATGATGCGGTTGCCGGCGGCGTCGACTTGGCCGAGCGTGCGCGGGTCGATGACGAATGTCAGTACCGACGACTCGCCCGGCGCCAGATGGACGCGCCTGAATCCTGCGAGCACGCGCAGCGGAGTTTGGAAGCCCTTGGGTTGGGTGAGGTAGAGCTGGGCAACCTCGTCGCCCGCGACTGCGCCTGTATTCTTCACGCTGCCTTGGACGATGACAAGTTGACCGGCGGCTACGTTTGCGGCGGGCCATTTAAGATTGCTGTAGGCGAAGGTGGTGTAGCTGAGCCCATAGCCGAAGCCATAGAGCGGCTGGCCGGAGAAGTAGCGATAGGTGCGGCCCTGCATGGAGTAGTCCTCGAAGGCGGGCACCTGATCGAGGGAGGCAAAGAAGGTGAGGGGAAGGCGTCCGGCGGGATTATTGTCGCCCGCGAGGGTCTCTGCGATCGCGGTGCCACCCTCCTCGCCAGGGTACCAGGCTTCGAGGATGGCGTCGGCGTGGGCCTGCGCCCAGTTGACGGCGAGCGCGCTGCCGTTCTGCAGTACCACGACCAGCGGCTTGCCGGTCGCGGCCAGCGCCTTCAGCAGGTCCTCCTGCGCGGCGGGAAGATCGATAGCGGTACGATCGCCGCCGCTGAAGCCGTCGAGCTTGACGGGCATCTCCTCGCCTTCGAGCGAAGGCGACAGCCCAACAAAGGCCACGGTGACGTCGGACTGTTTGGCTGCTTCGACTGCCTGATCGCGCAGTGCCGCCGCGGGCGCCTGCCAGGTGAGATCGATGCCGGCGGAGCCAGTGCCGTGGAGATATTCAAGCCGGATGGGATGGGGCTGGGTGTTGTCGAGGTGGACCGTGGCTTCGATCAGGGAGCGACGCTCTGTTGCGGCGCTCTCCAGCAGCAGCTTGCCGTCCAAGTAGAGCCTGAAGCCCTCCGCGTTTTGGCAGGCGTAGCAGTAGTTCATGCGGACACCCAGCATGTAGTCGCCGGCCGCGGGAGGGACGAAGCTGCCGCTCCAGCGCACCGCGAAGTTGTTGCGCTGGAGCCCGGCGACCGGAGTTACCTTGTCCCAGTTGAAGTTGACATTGCTGTCGACGCGGGTGAGCACGGGCTGGCCGAACATGTCCTTGGAGTTGAAGTACTCCGCGGTGAGACCATCGCCGGCGCCGCTGGCTGGGCGTAGCGCAGTGCGCTCGATGGGCAGGGCGAAACCATCCACTAGAGTCGATCCCTGCGCGTAGGCGATGTGCGCGGCGGGGAAACGTTTGGCGATCCCTGCGAGTGGAAAGACGGGTGAGGGCGGCGGCCCGTTGTAGTTTCCCTGCAAGGACTGCACCAGCTCGGCGGTGGGGCCGATTACGGCAATGCGGCGGATGCCTGACTTCAAAGGAAGCACACCGTTGCGATTCTTCAGCAGAACGATGGACTCGCGCGCGGCTTGTAGCGCAAGCTGGCGATGCTCGGGCGAGTTGTCCTCGCTGAACGGGATGAGGCCGTAGGCGTAGCTCGACGGCGGATCGAACACGCCCAACTGAAAGCGCGCGCGGAAGAGCCGATGCAGCGAGGTGTTCAGCTCGGCCTCGGTGATCAGGTCCTGGTGCACTGCGTCCACCAAAGAACGGTAGTCGGAGCCGCACTCCAGGTCGGTGCCCGCCTTCACCGCGGCGACCACGGCATGGACCATGTCAGGGGTGTAGTGATGGCCGTTGGCCACATCGCCGACGGCGCCGCAGTCGCTGACGACGTAGCCGTCGAAGTGCCACGCATTGCGCAGATGATCGCGCAGCAACATGGTGTTGGTGCAGGCGGGGGGACCGTCGATGGCGTTGTAGGCGCACATTACAGATTGTGCGTGCGCCTCCGTGATGGCGGCGCGGAAGGCGGGCAGGTAGGTGTCCTCAAGATCGTGCGGCGACACATCGACGTTGAACTTGTGGCGCAGCGGCTCCGGCCCGCTGTGGACGGCGTAATGCTTGGGCGTGGAGATGACTTTGAAGTGGGCGGGGTCATCGCCCTGCATGCCGGTGACGAAGGCGACGGCCATGCGGCCGGTCAGGTAGGGGTCTTCGCCGTAGGTCTCCTGGCCGCGCCCCCAGCGCGGGTCGCGAAAGATATTGATATTGGGCGCCCAGAAGGTGAGACCGAAGAAGCGCTCGTGGTCGCCGTCCTGCTGGGCCTGGTTGTACTTGGCGCGCGCCTCGGTGGAGATGGTCTGGGCCATGCGATGGACCAGGTCAGTGTCCCATGTGGCTGCCATGCCGATGACCTGGGGAAAGTTAGTCGCCGTGCCTGCGAAGGCCACACCGTGCAGCCCTTCGTTCCACCAGTCGTATTGGGGCACGCCAAGGCGCGGAATTGCCGGCGCGCTGTTGCGCATCTGCAGGACCTTCTCCTCCAGGGTCATGCGGCCGATCAGATCGTCGACGCGCTGGTCGATAGGAAGAGCGGGATTCATGTAGGGGAATGTCGCCGGGGCCGGCTGCGGGGATTGCCCGCACATGGGCAGCAGCAAGAATCCAGCAAAGAAGCTGGCCAGGATAGGGATGGATAGGCGTGGCATTGCGGGACATACTCCGGGTAGGCGGTGGAATTGAATTCGTGAGCGGCCCAATTATAGCGGGACAGGGAAGACGCGATGCGAATCGTTGCCACTGCCGCAAGGCTGGGCCATCGCGGCAAATATCTAGACGAATCCCAGGTTTGCGGTGGAGAAGCTGCCGATGTTGGGAAAGATGGTTGGCATCTGAAATGAGCTGACGCCGAACCACGAGGCCAGCGTGGCCGCATACTGCACGCTTCCGGTGGAGGGTACCCAGCGTCCGTTCGACCCTGAGTCGTCCGGGCCATTCAGCGCCAGCGTGGGGAAGGTGCCATACAGCTGCCCGCCCTTGACCGCGCCACCCATGACGATGTGGTGCGAGCCCCAGGCGTGGTCGGTCCCGGTGTTGGAGTTGGGCTGGAAGGTGCGGCTGAAGTCCGACATGGTGAACGATGTGACCTGACTCTGCACGCCCATCTCGACCGTTGCGGCGTAGAAGGCGGCCAGCGCCGGGCTGAAGCCGGCTAATAGCGCATTCTGCAGCGCGAGCTGATCGGAGTGGGTGTCGAAGTTGCCGATGCCGCAGAAGAAGATCTGCCGAGATACCCCGAGCGCCGCGCGCACCTGGATGATCTGCGCGATCTGCTGCAGCTGCGCAGCCAGCGCGTTGCCGGTAGGGAAGACCGTCTTGAGCGGCGACACCGATTGCACCGCCGCGGTCAGCGTCTTCGCGTACGAGTAGGCATTTGTGGTGATCGAGTTGTCCGCCTGCACCAGGGTCAGGCCAGAGTCGAAGCTGAGCAGCGCCTGCGCCGTGGCCAGTTGCGCGCCGCACTCGGTGGTGCCCTCGGAGCACTGTGCGCCGCCCAGGTTGCCGGGACTGACGCTGACCGGAGTGCTGGCGCTGCCGTTGCAGAACAGCGTGTCACCGGCCACAGAGGTGATCATTGGCACCGTTGCGCCGGCGTTGTAGCTTCCGTTGATTGCGTCGGCGATCCGCCCGGCCCAGCCAGTCTGTGTCGCCCCACTAGGCGCTGCATTCTGCCACTCCAGTTGCTGGTCCGGATGGGAAAAGAGATTGGTGGGCAGGTCGGTGCCCGCCTGGTACAGCGCCCTGGTAGTGGGCTCGATCAGGGTGCCGACGTTGACGACGAAGGCAGCATTTTTGTTGTCGAAGAGGGTCTGGATGTCGGGCAGGTTCGGGTTCAGCGCGAAGTTCGGCGCCGCGCTGAGTTGCAGCAAATTATTTTGTGCGATCGCTACCGGGCCGCGGATGGTGGCGTAGTTGTTGTAGCCCGCGGTGTCGAACGGGACCAGCGTATTGTTAGCGTCGTTGCCGCCATAGAGGAAGACGCAGACCAGCGCTTTGTAGTTGGAGGGACTCTGCGCGAGCGCGTTCAAGGTGCCGAAAGGTCGAAGCGCGAGCGCATTGCCTGCTGCGGCGAGTGAAGCGTATTTGATAAAAGTCCGACGATTCAAGCCCATGCTTTCCCCCAGCTTTTCATTCCTGAACAACCTGAAACCGCAGCTTAGTGCTCGACCTTGTAGAACGAACTGGTGACGACCAGGTAGGTTGCGACGCGGACGCGCTCCGGGATATTGGTGAGCGTGGCTACGTGGGCTACGATGTCCGACTGCATCTGTGCGGGCATCTGTCCATGCATAAAGATGTTGCTGAGCGCATTGACCAGGTTGGTGCTGTCAGTGGTCGCGTTGCCGGTGGCCGGCGCCATGATGCCGAGCGCGCTGGTTGCGCTCAGGTCCACGCTAAAGCTGGAGATCTTGTTGTTCACCAGATCATCCGCCAAGGTAAGGCGCAGGATCGCGGATGCAGTGTTCTCAATGTCAAACTCCGGTGCGTTCGTTGTGGTGCCCGGGATGACGTAATTCGGCGGGAAGAAGTTGAACACCGCGCCCGAGGTGTAGGGCTTCTCGCTGAGCGCGCTGGTGTAGTTGCTCAGGCTGGAGTAGTAGCCGTTGGCGTCGGTGTTGGTGAAGCTAAGGCCGCGAATGATGTTGGTCATGTAGAGCATTGGTTCGCGCAGATGGCCGCCGTCGAAGCTTGGGTTGGTGTCGCCAGCGCGCGCTTCGGTGTCCAGCAGGATTGCCTGAATGACAGCTTTCAGGTTGCCTCGCACACCGGTGCCATCGTTGGCAAAGACAGCAGCGATGCGCGAGACATAGGCTGGGCTGGGATTGCTGGTGACCAGATGCTGGATGAGTTGCCGGCAGACAAATGGTCCTACGTTGGGATGGTTGAAGATGTTGGTGAGCGCTCCGGTCAAGTCGGCCTCAGCGGTCTGGCTGGCGGGCAGGGTGGTCCCATTCAGCAACGTCTTCGCAGTCTCATCATGCTGGCTCTCCACCGGCGCCATGGGGTAGTCGTAGTTCGCCGTGTTGTTGGGGAAGTTGGTGGGAGAGCCGCCCGTGGCCGACGCATAGGTCCATCCCGTATAGGCGCGCGCGAAGGCCTGCACCTGCGCCTCGGTATAGGTTGGGATGGGATTGCCGTTTGCATCCAGCTGCAGACTGCCATCCGAGTTCATCAGGTCCAGCCCCAGCGAGAAGAGCTGCATATTCTCGCGCGCAAAGTTCTCATTGGCGATCTGCGCAACCCCGTTGATGGTGCCCGGCTTGGCGCTGTTCAGCATGTTCAGGTATGCGCCCATCGCGGGGGAGAGCGCGACATCGTGCATCATGGTGTAGAAGTTGCCGAATACGTCGTTGGCCAGCATGTTCTGGTAGGTCGTCACCGAGCGCGCGTTGACTGAGTTGGTAGAGACCACGAACATCTCGCTCATGGCAAGGGCGACTCGTTGGCGAAGTTGGTCTTGTCCGGTGATGGCCACCTGCCACCACTCCGACTGCTGGCAGGGGATGGTGTTGGTGGCGCAGGCGGTGGGCGGCGGGTTGGTGATGTCCGGCTCGACTGTTGTCGCCGTGGCGAACTGCTCGTTGAGATACGCCTGCAGGCCGACTGACTGCACATGCTGGATGTCGGTCAAGGTTGGGCCGAAGGTCGCCTGGTCGAGTAGACGCGCGGCTGCTTGAAGCGTGGCTCCCTGGGTGACGATCTGCGCAGTCGCGAGCGATGAGCTCGATCCACCGGGGTTGGGATTGACCACGTTGATGTTCACAGTGCTGGCGCCTGCGGCGACCGGGATGGTGGCCTTGAGTTCGGTGGACGAGACGAAGGTGGTGGATTCAGGACTGCCCGCGATCTGCAGCACCGAGGTTGTGACAAAGCCGGTGCCGATCACGTCAAGCAGGCCGGTGGCCGCGCCGGCGGTCTGGGTCACTTGAGCGCTGGTGACGGCGGGCAGCGGGTTCCAGATCGCCTCAGTGGCCGATCCGGTTGCGGTGGGCGCGGCCGCGCTGATCGCGGTGATGGTGACAGTGTCGGGTGAGGGGATGGTTGCTGGCGGAGCGTAGAGGCCAGCGGCGGAGATGGTCCCGACCGCGCTTGATCCGCCGGTAATTCCATTGACCTGCCAGGTGACGGCGGTGTTGGTCGTGTTCGTGACGGACGCGGTGAGTTGCGCGGTCGAGCCGAGCCTCACTTGGCCGCCTCCGCTTACGCTCACCTGCACCTGAGGCGCGGCCTGCGGCCCGGTCTGACTTGAGGCGCAGCCGCTGATAAGCATCGCCGCACTCAGGCTTAGCGTTCCCAGCAAGCAGCCGGCGAAACACGGGCCGCCATACGCGAACAGGTGTTCGACACGACGAATCATGCGCCCCTCCGTCAGGGCCTGGCGGGTTTATAACGCCGCCTGGGAACCGAAGCTGACTCCTCGTCAAACAGAGGCAGCCAGGTTTAGTTGCGAAAATACTTTGATTGCTCTGCGACTTTTCCGAGAGGGGCCCGTCTATAGGCCGAATAAGCTACACCCCACGCACAAGACTGGCAAGATCAGGCTCGTTGATTTCCGTACGCCCGATTTAAGTCCTGCAATTTCAAATCCGCGGCATGTCCTTACGCAACAGCATGACTCGCCGTTCCGCCTCATCTTCACTTCGCCACAATCATGTTCAGTGGAGATTCGCTCCCATCCACTGGATTGCGTCGTTCTGCATATTGTTGGGTAGGCGGTTGTAGTCCCACGGCTCCTGGATGGCAATCTTGTCCTGCGCTCCGTAGAGGCCGTAGACCTGCTTCGCCTGGTTGACCGCGGCCTGAACGTCGGCGGGGGTTGCGTCACGATCCAGTTGTGGTTCGACCACCAGCACCGGCCGCGGCGCAATCATTGCCAGCAGGTCGTCGTAATCGTAGGGGATCTGCGATTCGTGCCCAATGAAGAAGCCGAGCTTCGGAATCAGGTCACGCTCGGTGGCATACCGGGCCACGCCGCCATCGCCGCGTGCCGCCACGTCGGTCCGCATCGGCGTAAAGCCTGCAATGGAAACCACGCCCTTCACGCGCGGGTCCAGCGCCGCCTCGTAGACCGCTACGTTGCCGCCCAGCGAGTAGCCAAACAGGTAGATGCGGTTGGGATCGACCAGTTCATTCGTCGACAGCGCGGTCACGGCCAAGTGGGCATCTTCCACCAGCCGCCCCATGTGCGACCACTGTGGGAAACGCTGATAGAACGGTCCTGTCTCCGTCAGCCGGCTGCCGAAGCCACTCTGGTCATAGGCCAGCACGGCGTAGCCCGCATGCACCAGCGCGAGGATGGGATGCAGATCGCTGTGATAGACCCACATGTAACCCAACGGGTAACTATATCCGTGCAGCCAGATCACGGCCGGTAGCTTCTTGCCCGCAGGTGTGTCCTTGGGATAGTAGAGATCGCCGGCCAGGCCGTTGAACATGATGTGTCGCGATGCCGCCTCGCTCTTTGCCGGTTCGAGCCAGCCATACGAGGCGCCGCCATTGCTGATGACCCACAGCGGCAGGTTGGGGGCGATCTGCCCTGGACTTGGCTGCATCCCTCCGACGCCGACGTAAGTGGCAGGGACGTTCGCGACCGGAGCCGCTGCCGGGAGGGTGAAGCCTCCTGGCCGCCGCGCTGCTGCCGCTCCCGGACTTGCTGCACCCGAACCTGCCGCTGCGCCCGGGCCTGCCGCACCTGGCCGTGCCGCTGGCGGCGGTGCTCCTCCGAAGAACCCTCGCGCCGCATCCGCCGCCGACAACATCGGTGGTGCTGCGCCCAGCATCGCCATCACCGACTTGCGCACCTGCTCAGCCTTCTTCTCCCAGTCCG
>Ga0326727_10003642_pt1 | contig 48631 bp, 36 predicted proteins | sample MB2enrmetagenome_FD_207643 | JGI IMG/M metagenome (GOLD analysis project Ga0326727, IMG submission 207643) | Lab enriched peat soil microbial communities from McLean, Ithaca, NY, United States - MB29MY | ecosystem: Environmental > Terrestrial > Soil > Wetlands > Peat | place: USA: New York... | reverse complement strand
GAAGTGGCCCGGCGAACTCATCAAGCCCTCAATCCCAAGGTACTCACCCTGGGGTTTGCCCGCCGCGCCGCTACCTATAAGCGGGCGACGCTCTTGTTCAGCGATCCCAGGCGCCTCCAGGAGATTGCCGCCAAGGCCGGCGGACTGCAGATTCTCTACGCCGGCAAGGCCCATCCCCAGGACGAGCCCGGCAAGGCGCTGATCCAGCAGGTCGTCGCCGATGCCGCCCATCTCTCGAACGATTTGCTGCGCATTATTTATCTGGAAAACTACGACTGGGATCTGGGCGCATTGCTCACCGCGGGCGTGGATGTGTGGGTGAACACGCCGCGCCGGCCCTATGAGGCCTCAGGCACCAGCGGCATGAAGGCCGCGCTTAACGGCGTCCCCAGCCTGTCGATTCTGGATGGCTGGTGGATCGAGGGCTGCGTCGAGGGCTTCACCGGCTGGGCCATCGAGGACGGCGCCAGCGACGCCGAGGAGGCCGACTCGCTATACAAGAAGCTGGAGACAGCGGTGGTGCCGCTCTACCTGGATGCTCCGGAGAAGTGGGCCGGCCTGATGCGCACCACGCTAGCCTTCAACGGCTCCTATTTCAGTACCAACCGCATGGCCCGCCAGTACACCCGCAACGCCTACTACCCGGTGAAGCTGATCGAGAGTGTCAAAAGCTGGAAGAAGCCGCCGCGGGCCGAGGGGGCTTGAAGGATTAGGAGCTGGTAGGGAATGATGTTAAGACTGCATATTGCTTCAATTCTCACCCGGCCTTGTGGCAAAACAGGTGTAGAATCGGGGACAGGAGCGGTTTTTTATGGGCGTTATCGAAGATGTTCGCCCGGTTTTGCAGGATTTTCTAGCACCTGAGCTACGTGAAATACGAGGTCAGTTTTCTGCCATTGATAAGCGCCTCGACGCCATGGAAGAAGTGAACCGCGTCCGCTTCGAGAGCATCACCCAGCGCCTCGAGATTATTCAGCAGTCCTTCGCCTTCGACAAGCGCATCTCCAGCCTTGAAGAAGATAAACGCCGCTCCGCCTGACTGTGAAATCACAATCTGCGCACAGTGGGCCGCCACGGGCCACCGGGACGGCGCCATGCAGCAAAAGAACTAGCGTATAGTTTGCAGGGTGCCTCACCCTGCGACATTAATGTTTTTCTCGCTAGGGTAGGAGACCACGAACCTCAATTGACGACTGTCATCCAACGTGAGGCTTTGGGAATCGTGCCAGAAACCCTGCTGGTGTGAGAATCGGAATTCCGCGTCAAGGATGCAAGACCAGTAAATCTTCATCGCTGCTGACCAGAGCATCGGCCTCGGCTACCCGCGCCAATACCAGGAATTGGTCGTCTTTGGGATCGCGACAGGGCGGATTGATCGCGATCATTCCGGCATTTTGTACGACGAAGATGCTCGCTCTTCGGCGTAGATTGGCAATGAATTCCTGGCGTTCGTCCCTGTTGAGGTAGCGATCGAACTTGCTGCGATTGATCACTTCCTCTATTTCAGCCAATGTTTCGGTACTCGTACAGACGTTACAGAAGCGAAGCGCTTTGAGCAACGCCTGGTGAGGTATTGACCCAATATGCAATGCCGCGCCCACCAGCGTGCTCGTATCGATCACGACGCGCTGAATTCGGCTCATCGGAGCTCATGCACCATACGGTTCACTTCCTCATCAGTCAACGCTGCGGCGGCGGCGGCTTGCGCGGGAGACTGGCTCTTCTTGGCTCTGGCGCTCCATTCCTCAAACTCCGCCACGGCCTCGCTACGCCTGCGCCTTGCATCCAGCAAGTCCTCCATGTCCGCGTGGGAGACAACAAACACAGCCGGCCGCCCATGCCGAGTGATTGAAACCGCTTCACGCTGTGCCAGATCAATCAACTTCCCAAAACTGTTTTGCGCCTCCGCGGAGGTCATGGTAATCATCGTTTTGCACCTCGAATACTAGCTATTATGGATAATATAGCTAGTTTGGCAGGATAGCAATAGCACGGTAGATTTACCCCATCGGCTGGCGAATGATCGTCTTCAGCTTATCCGGCGCAGTGCGGCGCGGATCGCTCAGATAAATCTCGTGATGCTTGCCGCGCAGTTCCTTGCCGGTGGTGTGAATGAAATCGTGCATCCGCTGGATCGTCGGGCCCTCTTCCGCAAACGGACCCAGGTACAGCACCTGCGCGGAAGCGCCCTCGGTGAGCGTCTCCAAGCGCACCCGGTCGAGCGCGGCGGGATTCTTCTTCTTGCGCACCTGCTCGAAGGCGGCGTCTACCTCCGCCTGAGCGATGAACTCCGGCTGCAAGATCATCGCGGTCCACTTCCACTTGGATTTGTCGGCATGGTGGCCCGCCCACCCAAAATCCAGCGGATCGTCGGCCCACCATAGGCCCTCCAGCGGCATCACGCCATAGTCGATAGCGCGCGGACTCTTTTTGAGTGTGAACTTGAGTGTGTAGGAAAGGGAATAGAGCGCTTCAATCGCTTCCGAAAAGCTCTGCGAGGTGTTGGGATCGCCCTCGCCATCCACCATCAGATACGTGAGCGAAGGAACGTCCACGGCAACGATGGCGCCCGTCTTCGCCCCATAAAGCGGCTTCCATTGCTTCTTCAGATCGAGTTTTTCCATGCGAGTTCTCCGTGCGAACAAATCGCAGGAGAAATTATAGATCAGAGCGTGATCTCTCAATTCATGAAAAAGCTAAAGCTGATTGCTGATAGCTGAAAGCTGATAGCTCGCGTCAGTCTCCCGGCGCATCTTCCAGTTCCGTGCCGATTCTGTGCAGCCTCATCACCCGCCATTGCAGGCGGTCGAAGAAGAGGTAGACGACCGGGGTGGTAAAGAGCGTCAGCATCTGCGAAACGATGAGGCCGCCGACGATGGTGATGCCCAGCGGTTTGCGCAGCTCGCTGCCCACGCCCATGCCGATGGCCAGCGGCAATCCCCCGAAGAGCGCGGCCATGGTCGTCATCATAATCGGGCGGAAGCGCAGCAGACAGGCTTGATAGATCGCCTCGACCGGCGGCAATCCCTGCTCTCGCTCGGCTTGCAGGGCAAAGTCGATCATCATGATGGCGTTCTTTTTCACGATGCCGATCAGCAGGATGATGCCGATCAGCGCGATGATGCTCAGTTCGGTACCCATCAGCATCAGAGCCAGGATGGCGCCGACGCCGGCGGGAGGGATGGTGGAGAGTATCGTCAGCGGATGGATGAGGCTCTCGTAAAGGATGCCGAGAACAATATAGACGGCGGTCAAAGCGGCGAGAATGAGCCAGATCTCGTTGGAGAGCGAGTCCTGAAAGGCCTGTGCGGTTCCCTGAAAGGTGGGGTGAATTGTCGAGGGCATTCCCATCTCGCGCTGGGCTTTTTCGAGCGCGGTGACGGCGTCGCCCAAGGCATAATTGGGCGCCAGATTGAAGCTCAGCGTGACGGCCGGATACTGTCCCTGGTGATTGACGGCCAGCGGAGTCCGCTGTTGCTCGAATCTGGCGATGGCGGAAAGCGGCACCATCGCGCCGGTGGAGGATTTAAGGAAGATGCCGTTCAGCGAGTCGGGGCTGTTCTGATATTTGGGATCGACCTCCATCACCACAAAGTACTGATTGAGCACGGTGTACATGGTGGAGACTTCGCGCTGTCCGAAGGCGTCATAAAGAACTTGGTCAACGGCGGCGGCCGTGATGCCCAGGCGCGAGGCCGTGTCGCGGTCGATGACGAGATTGGCGGCCAGGCCCTGATTCTGCTGGTCGGTAGAGACATCGCGTAGCTCGGGCATGGCCCTCATGCGGGCCTGGAGTTGCGGAGCCCAGGTGTTCAATTCATTCAGATTTTCATCCGAGAGGGTGTACTGGTATTGCGAATCCGAGCCGCGTCCGCCAATCTGAAACTCCTGACTGACCTGAAGAAAGAGGGTTGCGCCAGGAACGCTGGTGAGCCTGCCGCGCAGGCGGTTCAGCACATCGTCGGCGGAGACGTGGTCGGGATGAATATGCAGCATGGTGCGCAGGCGGCCGGTCCAATCCTTGGAGTCGGCGCGGTAAGGGCGGTCGGCGAGGGGCTTGAGGGCGATGAACATAAAACCGACGTTGTTGCTATTTCGGCCGCCGCCGGCAAAGGCGGTCACCGATTGAATTGCCGGATCGTCCAGAACCATCTGCGCAAGCTGCTGCTGCTTAACCTTCATCGAGTCGAAGCTGATGTCCTGGGAAGCGCGCGTCGAGCCGCCCATGCGTCCGGTGTCCTGCTGAGGGAAGAATCCTTTGGGCACGATGAAAAACAGATAGCCATTGAGGAGGACCGTGGCAAAGACCACGCAGAGCATGAGAATCTGATGGCGCAGAACCCAGCGCAGGCCGGCGGCGTATTCGTTGTGCATCCAATTGAAGGCGCGCTCGCTGGCGCGATAGATGGGGCCGTGGCGGTTCTCGTCGCGTGACTTGAGGAAGCGGGCGCAGAGCATGGGGGTGGTGGTGAGCGAGACCAGCAGCGAGACGGCGATGGCGACCGAGAGGGTTACGGCGAACTCGCGGAAGAGCTTGCCGACAATGCCGCCCATCAAAAGAATCGGAGTGAAGACGGCGATCAAGGACAAACTCATGGAGAGCACCGTGAAGCCGATCTCCTTGGAGCCCTTCATCGCCGCTTCGTAGGGTTTCATCCCCATTTCGAGGTAGCGCGTGATGTTCTCGATCACCACAATGGCGTCGTCCACCACAAAGCCGGTGGCGACGGTTAGCGCCATCAGCGACAGGTTGTCGATGGTGTAGCCGAGAAGCCACATGACGCCAAAGGTGCCCAGCAGCGAGAGCGGGACAGCGATGGAGGGAATGATGGTGGCCCAGACCTCGCGCAGGAAGAGGAAGACCACGAACACGACCAGGAAAACGCTGATGCACAGCGAAATCTCCACATCGCGCACGCTGGAGCGAATGGTAGTGGTGCGGTCCACGGCCACGTCGATCTTGATGGTCGGCGGAATGGCGGCCTGCAGGCGCGGCATCTCGGCCATCACGCTGTCCACGGTGGAGATGACGTTGGCGCCAGGAATCTTGAAGATGATAATCAGGACGGCGTCTTTGAGCTGGCCGGGAGGGCCGTTGAGCGGATTGATACCCGAGACGCCAGCGGTGTGAATGTCGGCGACGCTGTTGGTGACCTCGCCCAGATCGGCGATACGCACTGGAGCGCCAGTTTGCTTGTTATAGCCGGCGATGATGGGCGCATAGTCGCTGGCCTTGAAGATCTGATCGTTGTCGCTGATCTGCCAGCGATGGCTCGCGTCCTGAAAGGCTCCTTTGGGGCGGTCGGCGTTGGCGCCGGCCAGTGCCGTACGCACCGCCTCCAGGCCTACGCCGTTCGCGCCCAACTGCATCGGATTCAACTCGACCCGAACCGCGGGGCTGGAGCTTCCGCCCACAAAGCACTGGCCTACGCCGTTGATCTGCGATATCTTCTGCGCCAGAATCGAGTTGGCAAGATCATAGACCGCGGGCTTGGGTATGACATCCGAGGTCAGCGAAAGAATCAGGATTGGCGCTTCCGCCGGGTTGGCCTTACGGTAGCTGGGATTCTGCGGCAGATACGCCGGCAACTGGCTGCGCGCGGCGTTGATCGATGCCTGCACGTCGCGGGCGGCGGCGTCGATGTTGCGATTGATGTCAAATTGCAGATTCACCGAGGCCGAGCCCAGCGAGCTGGACGAGGTCATCTGATTGACGCCGGCGATGCGTCCGAACTGGCGCTCCAGCGGTGTGGCGACGGCCGAGGCCATCGTCTCCGGGCTGGCGCCGGGCATCCCCGCGCTCACGCCAATCACCGGCATATCGACATTGGGCAGAGAAGCCACGGGCAGCAGCGAGTAGGCCACCGAGCCAGCCATGAGAAGAGCCAGGCTGAGCAGTGAGGTGGCGACCGGCCGCTGAATGAATGGTGCGGAAAGATGCATCGCTCGTGGTTTCCTAGTCCCTAGTCCCTAGTCCCTAGTCTCTCAGTCCCTAGCCCTTCGATTCACGCGGCTTCAACCGCTGAGCCAGCTTGTCGAAGTAAAGGTAGATGACCGGCACGGTGTACAGCGTCAGCGCCTGCGACACGATCAACCCGCCGACGATGGTGATGCCCAGCGGTCTGCGCAGCTCGGCGCCCACGCCGCCGCCCAGCCAGAGCGGCAACCCGCCAAGCATCGCGGCCATGGTGGTCATCAGAATCGGCCTGAATCGCAACTGGCAGGCCTGGAAGATGGCCTCTTCGGCGGACTTGCCTTCGCCGCGCTCGGCCTGCAACGCAAAGTCGATCATCATAATGGCGTTCTTCTGCACAATGCCGATCAGCAGAATAATGCCGATCAGCGCAATCACGCTGAATTCGGTGTGCGTAATCATCAGCGCAAGCAGCGCGCCCACGCCCGCCGAAGGCAGCGAGGAGATGATGGTAATCGGGTGGATGTAGCTCTCGTAGAGCACGCCCAGCACGATGTAGACGGTGATCAGCGCGGCCAGAATCAGCAGCGGCTCGTTCGCCAGCGAGGTCTGGAAGGCGGCGGCCGTGCCCTGGAAGCTGGCGTTGATGGACACCGGCATCTGGATGCGCTGCTCCACATTCTTGACGGCGGTGACCGCATCGCCCAGCGCCTTGCCCGGCGCCAGATTGAAGCTGACTACTGTGGAGGGGAACTGCCCCTGGTGGCCGATGGCGAGTTGTGCCTTCGTCTGCTCCCAGTGAGTCACCATGCTGAGCGGGACCTGAGTGCCATTGCCCGACTTTACGAAGAGATTGTTCAGCGTCGTGGGATCGGTCTGGAAGTTCGGTCCCACCTCCATTACTACGTGGTACTGGTTGAGCTGGGTGAAGATGGTCGAGACCTGGCGCTGCCCGAAGGCGTCGTAGAGGGTGTTGTCCACATCGGCCATGGCGATGCCCAGCCGCGCCGCGGTGTCGCGATCAATGACTAACTGAGCGCCCAGGCCTTGGTCTTGCAGGTCGCTGGCCACATCGGTCACCACTTTTTCCTTGCTAAGTTCATCTACCATCTTGTGCGTATATTTGGCCAGCTCCACCTGGTCGGGATCTTCGAGGGAATACTGGAACTGAGTGCGGCTCACGCGGTCTTCGACGGTCAGATCTTGCAGCGGCTGCAGGAAGAGCTGAATGCCCTCGATGCCGGAGATTATCGGCTGTAGGCGTTGAATCACTTCGCTCGCCGAGATTTTACGCTCTTCGAGCGGCTTGAGGGTAATCTGAATGCGCCCCGAATTCAGCGTAGTGTTGGTTCCGTCCACGCCGATGAACGACGAGACGTTATCGACGGCGGGGTCCTGGAGCACAACGTCCACAAGTTTCTGCTGGCGCTCGGCCATCGAGGTGAAGCTGACCGTCTGCGGCGCTTCGCTGATGCCCAGGATCACGCCCGTATCCTGCACCGGGAAGAAGCCCTTGGGGATCACCACATAGAGCAGCAGTGTGCCCACCAGAGTGCCGATGGTGACCAGCAGCGTGATGAAGCGATGGCGCAAAACCACCGTCAGCGTGCGCCCGTAGGCGGCAATAACGGAGTTGAAGACCTTCTCCGACCAATAGTAGAAGCGCGTCTGCCTGGCGGTTTTCTTATCCTGAAGAATGCGCGAGCACATCATCGGCGTCAACGTCAGCGAGACGAAGGCTGAGACCAGAATGGTGACCGCCAGCGTAATGGCGAACTCGCGGAAGAGCCGCCCCACCACGTCGCTCATGAAGAGCAGCGGAATCAGCACGGCGATCAGCGATACCGTCAGCGACATGATGGTGAAGCCGATCTGCTCGCTGCCCTTGAGCGCCGCCTTCATCGGGCTCAAGCCTTCTTCTATGAAGCGCGAGATGTTCTCAATCATCACGATGGCGTCGTCCACCACAAAGCCGGTGGAGATGGTGAGCGCCATCAGCGTCAGGTTGTTCAACGAGTAGCCAAGCAGGTACATCACGCCGAAGGTGCCCACAATGGAGAGCGGCACCGCGACCGAGGGAATGATGGTGGCCGCCAGATTTCGCAAGAAGAGGAAGATCACCATCACCACCAGGGCGACGGTGAGCATCAACTCAAATTCCACGTCCTGCACTGAGGCGCGAATGGTGACAGTACGGTCGGTGAGAACCTTCACCTGCACGGTGGCCGGCAGGCTGGCCTGCAACTGCGGCAGCAGCTTCTTGATGCGGTCCACCACGGCGATGATGTTGGCGCCGGGCTGGCGCTGAATGTTGACGATGACCGCCGGCTGGCGATCCATCCAGGCGGCCTGCTGGGAGTTCTCCGCGGCATCGACAATCGTAGCCACATCCGAGGTGCGCACCGCGGCCCCATTGCGGTAGGCCACAATCACCGGCTTGTAATCGCTGCTGGCCAGCAACTGGTCGTTGGCGCCGATGGTGTACGACTGGCGGTTGCCGTTCAGCGTGCCTTTGGCCTGATCCACATTGGCGGCGGCGAGCGCGGTGCGCAGATCCTCCAGGCTCAGGTTGTAGGCAGCTAGTTGCGTCGGATTGGCCTGGATGCGCACCGACGGCTTTTGTCCGCCGGCAATCGATACCAGCCCCACGCCGGTAACCTGAGATATCTTCTGCGCCAGGTTGGTGTCGGCCGCGTCCTCGATCTTGTCCAGCGGCAGGGAATTAGAAGTCAGCGCCAGCGTCATGATCGGCGCGTCGGCCGGATTCACTTTGCTGTAAATGGGCGGATTGGGCAGGTCGGCGGGCAAAAAGCTGTTGCCTGCATTGATGGCCGCCTGCACCTCCTGCTCGGCCACGTCGATGTTCTCGTCGAGATTGAATTCCAGCGTAATGACCGAGCCGCCGCCCGAGCTGACCGAGGTCATCTGCTTCAGTCCCGGCATCTGGCCGAACTGCCGCTCCAGCGGCGCGGTCACCGACGAGGCCATCACCTCCGGCCCTCCGCCGGGATAGAAGGTAAGCACCTGGATGATCGGGTAGTCCACCTCGGGCAGGGCGGAGACCGGCAACTGCTCGTAGCCCACAAAGCCGGCCAGCAGAATCGCCGCCATCAGCAGCGAGGTCGCCACCGGACGCAGAATAAATGGCCGGGAAGGACTCAGGCTCACTGCTGCTCCTTCTTCTCGTGTTTGCCGTTATCTTCGCCGCTCGCCGGCGCGCCGGGCCGGCCCTGTCCGCCAGCCGCGTTCGGAACTGCGAATGGACCGCCGCCAGCCTGGCCCGTCGCCGCCCGTCCGGCAGACTGTCCACCCCGCTGGCGAGCCCCGCTCCCGATCACAATCTGTCCGGGGCGCAGACGGTCCGCGCCATCCACCACCACATTCTGGCCTGGTTGAAGGCCGCTGTCCAGGATAGTCACCTGTCCCTCGGCCAAAGCCACCTTCACGGGCTGAATCCGGGCCGTCGAACTCTTCTTGGCGACGTCGGTATCGATCACCCACACAAACGAGCCCTGCAAGCCGCTTTGAATCGCCGCCGACGGCACCACCAGCGCATTGGGCCGCTCTTCCATCACCAAGTGTATGTTGACGAACTGGTTGGGAAAGAGCGCCTGGTCCTTGTTGTCAAAGACCGCCTTCAACTTGTCGGTTCCGGTAGTGGTGTCGATCTGGTTGTCGGCGGTCAGCAGATAGCCAGAGGCCAGCTTCTGCGTGTCGCTCTGATCGTAGGCCTCCACGGCTAGGCGCTTTTCCGCCCCCAGCTTGCGTAGCACCTGTGGAAGCTCGTCCTCGGGCAGCGTGAAGTAAACCGCGATGGGCTGAAACTGGTTGATGACGACCAGATTGGTCGTGTTGGCAGTGATGATATTGCCGGGGTCCACCAGCCGCAGGCCGATCTTGCCACTGATCGGCGACTGAATGGTGCACCAGTTGAGCTGCAATTGAGCCGCCTCGATGCCCGCCTTGTCGGCTTCGATGGCCCCCTGGTACTGGCCCTGCGCAGCCTCATCGGCTTCCATGGCCTCCTTGGAGACCACGCCTGCATCATAGAGCGCTTTGTAGCGGGCGAACTCCGCCTGGGCGTTCTTCAACAGCGCCTGATCGTGGGCCAGGTTGCCCTTGGCCTGGTCCAGCGCGGCTTTGTAAGGCCGGGGGTCGATCACCAGGATCGTCTCGCCCTGCCTCACCTGCTGGCCCTCGGTGAACTTCACCGGCTCCAGCTCGCCGCTGACGCGTGCCTTGACGGTCACGCTCATGTAGGGCGTCACCGTGCCCAGCGCGGTCAGGAAAATCGGCATCGGCCTCTCGGCGGCGGCTGCCACCTGCACCGGAACCGGCCGGCCAATCAGCGCCGCCGCCTGGCTGGCGCTGTTGGCCGCATTCAGCTTCTGGTTCTTGTAAATTTGCCAGACAATCAGCCCCAGTACGGTGACCAGCACCAGGTACACGATAAAGCGCACCCAGGAACTCTTGTGAGCGGGGGGTCGTGGTTCAATGCTGTCTGCGGCCAGGTAGGACTCCGGAGCGCCTTCGATGGACATGGTGTCAATTCCCGTCGTTTTTCCTTGAGTGAATGCCCGGAAAAAGGGCATCAATGTAATCCTTGCGGGCAGAACACAAACTGCCCGCATTCATTTCTACGGACGCTTGAGTTTCCGGAAAGGTTTCGTCCGATAAGCCAGCCTGTCTTGCGGAAACGCGCGTCCTTCCCGGCGCGGATACACTCCGCCTCTGAATGGAAGACGAATCCATTGTACGGGAATTGGGCTCTCCTTGGGCGCTTGCCGCCCGCGCGATTGCTGAATCAAGTTTGACGGCGAATTTGACTCTGAGTTTACCCGCGGCCTTTTCTCCCGCTTATCCGTCAAAAAATTGCGCGCGGAACCCTCTTTTCCTGTGCACGCCGCATATCGCGAGTGGCTTCGGCTACGATTGTAAGTTGAATAGGATGTTGGAACGGAGCCGGGTCGCGAGCAGCCCGGCTCGGGAGCGAGTACCTGCCTTATGTGGATTGTCCGGCTTGCGCTGCGGCGGCCTTACACTTTCGTCGTCTTTGCGCTTTTGGTTCTGATTCTCGGCATCTTCAGCATCGAGACGATGCCCACGGACATCTTTCCCAACATCGACATTCCCGTCATCACCGTGGTGTGGAACTTCACCGGCATGTCCGCGCAGGAGATGTCCACCCGCATCGCCTTCAACAGCGAACGGGGCATGACCGTTGCAGTCAACGACATCGAGCACATCGAGTCGCAATCGCTCAACGGCATTGCCATTATCAAGATCTTCTTCCAGCCGCACGTGAACATCGGCGCTGCCGTGGCCCAGGTGACAGCCATCAGTCAGGTGCAGTTGCGCTCGCTGCCGCCCGGATCGGTGCCTCCCTTCATCATCCAGTACAACGCCTCCAGTGTTCCCATCCTGCAGTTGGGACTCTCCGGCGAGGGGCTTAACGAGCAGCGGTTGAACGACCTCGGCCAGAACACCATCCGCACCCAATTGGCCACCATCGAAGGTGCGCAGGCCCCCTTCCCCTACGGCGGCAAGCAGCGCCAGATTCAGGTAGACCTCGACCTGCACGCCCTCCAGGCCAAGGGGCTTTCGCCGGTTGATGTGGTCAACGCCATCTCTGCGCAGAATCTAATCGCGCCCTCCGGCACCATGAAGATCGACCGCTTCGAGTACGCGATTGAAACCAACTCCGCGCCGCAGATTGTCGATGAGCTGAACGGCCTGCCTGTTAAAGCGGTGAACGGCTCGGTGATCTATATTCGCGATGTCGCCCACGTGCGCGACGGCAATCCGCCGCAGACCAACATTGTGCGCGTGGACGGCAAACGCGCCGTGCTGATGAACATCATGAAAACCGGCTCGGCCTCCACGCTGGAGATCATCCGCAGCGTTCGCGCCAAGTTGGAGTTCATCAAGGGCCAGTTGCCGCCGCAACTGCGCGTCGATCCGCTCTCCGACCAGTCGATCTTCGTGCGCGGCGCCATCAGCGGCGTAGTGCGCGAGGCCATCGTCGCCGCCTGCCTAACCGCCATCATGATCCTGGTATTTCTCGGCAGTTGGCGCTCCACAATCATCATCGCGGTCTCCATTCCGCTCTCCATTCTCTGTTCGCTCAGCATTCTGGCCATGCTGCACGAGACCATCAACATCATGACCCTGGGCGGTTTCGCATTGGCCGTCGGCATCCTGGTCGATGACGCCACCGTCGCCATCGAGAACATCAACCGCTATCTGGAAGGCGGCAAGGAGCTTGAGCAATCCATCCTCGACGGCTCGGCGCAGATCGCCGTTCCCGCCCTGGTCTCCACCCTCGCCATCTGCATCGTCTTCGTGCCCATGTTCTTCCTCAGCGGCGTGGCCAAGTACCTCTTCGTGCCCATGGCCGAGGCGGTCGTCTTCGCCATGCTGGCCAGCTACTTTCTCTCCCGCACACTGGTCCCCACCATGGCCAAGTACCTGCTCAAGGAGCACGACGACGCGGAGACCGAAAGAAAACGCGTCAGCCGCAACCCCTTCATCCGGTTCCAACAAGGCTTCGAATCCGGCTTTGAGAACTTTCGCCACGGTTATCTGAGCCTGTTGACGTTATGCGTGGATCACGCGGCGGTCTTTCTCATCCTCTTCCTGCTCTGCGCCGCCGGATCGTTGGGACTTGCGCCTTTTCTCGGCCAGGACTTCTTTCCCGCAGTGGACTCCGGCCAGTTCAAGATTCACGTCCGCACTCGCACCGGCACGCGCATTGAAGAGACGGCAGCCCTCTGCGATCACATCGACTCGACCATCCGCCAAAATATTCCGGTCAGCGAGGTCGTCTCCATCGTCGATAACATCGGCCTTCCCTATTCCGGCCTGAACCTTTCCTACTCGACCTCCGCGCCCATCGGCCCGGCCGACGCCGACATCCAGGTGCAGTTGACCAAGGAGCACCATCCCACTGCCGCGTATGTCGAGCATTTGCGCGGAGTGCTGGCCCGTCAGTATCCCGGCGTCACCTTTTACGTGCTGCCGGTGGACATCGTGACCCAGATTCTCAACTTCGGCCTCTCCGCGCCCATCGACATCCAGGTTGTCGGCCCCGACCTCAATGGCAATCGCGCCCTCGCCGAGAAGATGCTCAATGAGGTTCGCTATGTGCCCGGCGCCGCCGATGCGCGCATTCAGCAGCCCTTCGACCTTCCCAAAATGACGGTGGACGTGGACCGCACCCGCGCCCAGTCCATCGGCCTGACGCAAAAGGACGTGGCCACAAGCCTGCTGGTGGCCTTGAGCGGCAGCTTCCAGACCAGCCCCAGCTTCTATCTCGATCCCAAGTCCGGCGTCACCTACAACGTTGCCGTCATGGCTCCGCAATACAAGCTCGAGTCGCTTTCCGAGCTTGAAAGCCTCCCCGTCACCGGCACACTCCCAGCGCCGCGAGCGACCGGCACAGTTGCAGCCGGCGCGCCCGGCGCGCCTCTTCCAAACCAGGTTCTCGGCAACCTGGCCTCCATCACGCCCGGAGCGGAGCTGGGAACCGTCAGCCACTATGACATTGAGCTGGTGATCGACATCTTTGCCAATGTCGATGGAACCGATCTGGGCTCGGTCACGCGCAAGGTAGAAGCCATCATTGACCGGCATCAGGGTGAGCTGCCACGCGGCTCGCACTTCATCCTGCGCGGCCAGAGCGAGACGATGAAGAACTCCTACATCGGCCTGCTGGGCGGACTGGCGTTTTCCATCCTGCTGGTCTACCTGCTGATCGTCGTCAACTTCCAGTCCTGGCTTGATCCCTTCATCATCATCGCGGCGCTGCCGGCGGCTTTGGCCGGCATTGTCTGGTTCCTATTCCTCACCAATACCCGACTCAGCGTGCCCGCGCTCACAGGCGCCATCATGTGCATGGGCGTGGCCACGGCCAACTCCATCCTGGTCGTCAGCTTTGCCCGCGAGCAGTTGGAAATTCTGGTGGGCGACGCGCGCCGGGCTGCGTTGAACGCAGGCTTTGTCCGCCTCCGTCCGGTGCTGATGACAGCGCTGGCGATGATTCTCGGCATGGCGCCGATGGCCCTCGGCCTGGGCGACGGCGGCGAGCAGAACGCCCCGCTGGGCCGCGCCGTGATCGGCGGCCTGTTGGTGGCTACCGTGGCCACGCTCTTCTTTGTGCCCGCATTTTTCTCATTGGTTCACGGCTGGCTGGAAGGCCGCCGCACAACGGCCCACGGCATTCAATTAGCCGGAACACCGGACGAGTTTGACGAAGTATCGGAGTAGTTTTTCATGAGCAACGAACACAATCCGAACCAGCAACCGAATTTCGACCGCGAATCCGCGCCCGAGCAAGCGGCCATCTCGCCGCAAAAAGCCCTCCTGGCCGTGGCCATCGTCATCGTCGTTGCAGGCGCTCTGGCCGGCTACGGCATTCTGCGCCGCCATCATGCCGATCAAGTGCTGGCTCAAACCACCAGCGAGCTGGCCGCTCCCACCGTCATCGTCGCTGCGCCCAGGCCGGGCGCGCCGTTGTCGAGCTTTGTGCTGCCCGGCAACGTGACAGCCTACATCGATTCGCCCATCTACGCCCGGACCTCCGGCTACCTCAGCCGCTGGACCTCGGACATCGGCGCGCGCGTGAAGAAGGGCGATCTGCTGGCCGAGATCGCCACCCCCGAAGTAGACCAGCAACTGGCTCAGGCCCAGGCCGACCTGAATACCGCTCAGGCCAACGCCAACAACGCCCGCATCCAGGCCGAGCGCTACACCGGCCTCGTCGCCTCCAACGCCGTCTCCCGCCAGGACACCGACACCTTCGTTAACCAGGCCGCGGCCACCGCGGCAACCGTCAAATCCGCGCAGGCCAACGTCGAGCGCCTCCGCGAGCTGCAATCCTTCGAGAAGGTCTACGCGCCCTTCGACGGCGTCGTTACCGCCCGCAACGTCGATATCGGCCAGCTCATCGACCCCGGCGCGGGCAAGGAACTCTTTCGCCTTCAGGCCATCCAGACCCTGCGCGTCTACGCCAACCTGCCCCAGGCCTTCTCCGCGAACGTCAGGCGCGGCTCAACCATCGACCTCACCTTCGCCGAGCACCCCGGCAAAACCTACCAGGGCACACTGATTCGCACCGCCGACGCCATCGATCCGGCCAGCCGGACCCTCCTTGTCGAGATCGACGTCAACAACAGCGCCGGTGAACTGCTGCCCGGCTCGCTGGCCCAGGTTCACTTCAAAACGCCGCCCGCCGGAGCCACATCCATCGTGCCCGCCGCCGCGCTCATCTTCCGCAAGGAGGGGCTGCGCGTGGGCGTCGTCAACGGCAGCGTCGCCCATCTGGTTCCCGTGGTCATCGGCGAGGACGACGGCGCCAATGTGCAGATCGTCACCGGCCTCGGCCCCGCCGACCAGGTGATCCAAGACCCGCCCGACTCCCTCATCGAAGGCGAAACGGTTCGGGTCGTAAGCCCCGCCAGCCAACCCAACGCGGGAGGCAAATGATCATGCCTTCGATCCGGCCCCAAAGGATTGCATCACCATACACTGTCATCCTGAGCGGAGCGCAGAAACTCTGGCTTGTCATCCTGAGCGGAGCGCAGCGGAGTCGAAGGACCTGCGGTTGTTTTTGCCTTTCTTCGAATCAATTCGCTAATTTGCTAACTCGCGATTACCGCGAAGCTGTGGCTAACTCGCTGCCTTTTTCAAAAACAAAAAATCAAATCTATTGCGTCCTAAGTCTCCTCGCTCTCACTCTTCTCACCGCCTGCAAGCCCGTAGGCCCCAACTACAACCGTCCCGCCTACGAAGCCCCGCCCGCCTACAAGGAAACCGGCGCAACCGCGGTCATCGCGCCCCCCGCCCCGGCCGGAGGCGCATGGCAGCCCGCCTCGCCCTCTGACGGCCTGCTCCGCGGCAAATGGTGGGAGATCTACCAGGACCCGCAGCTCAACCAGCTCGAAGAGCGCATCGAAACCAACAACCAGACCCTGCGCCAGGCGCTGGAAACCTATCTCGCCGCCCGCGATCAGATCACCGCGGCCCGCGCCGCTCTCTATCCCACGCTCTCGGCGGGGCCTTCCATCTCGCGCAACAACATCTCCGCGAACGGCCCCTCCGCATCGCCCGGCAGGCCTACAACTTATAACGACTTCTCGCTCTCCGGCCAGGCCAGTTGGGAGCCGGACTTCTGGGGCCGCATCCGCCGCACCGTCGAAGCTGCCCGCTCCAGCGCCCAGGCCAGCGCCGCCGATCAGGCGAACATCGCCCTCAGCCTTCATGCCGAACTGGCCGCCGATTACCTGCAACTGCGCGGCCTCGACGCCCAGACCCGGCTGCTCGCCGCCACCATCGCCGACCTCCAGGATCAGCTCGACCTCACACAGCGTCGCCTCGCCGGCGGCATCGGCACCGAGGTGGATGTTGCCCAGGCCCGCACGCAACTCGAAACTGTGCGCGCTCAACTGGTCGATCTTGGCGTAGCCCGCGCCCAGTACGAGCACGCCATCGGTACCATCGCCAACCTCAATCTCTCCGCATTCAGCATTCCCTTTTCGCCCCTCGACCTGGCGCTGCCCAAGCTTCCTGTCGGCGTGCCTTCGCAACTGCTCGAGCGCCGCCCGGACATCGCCGCCGCCGAGCGCCGCGCCGCCGCCGCCAACGCCCAAATCGGCATCGCCACAAGCGCCTTCTATCCCACCATCACTCTGAATGGTAGCGGCGGCTTTGAAAGCATGAACGCCGGCACCTGGATTCAAGGCCCCAGCGCGCTGTGGAGCCTGGGAGCGCAAGCAGCGGAACTCCTCTTTGACGCTGGCCGCCGTCACGCCCTCACCGACCAGACTCGCCACGCTTACGAAGCCCAGGCCGCGGGCTACCGCAGTGTGGTTCTCGCCGCCTTCAACGACGTGGAAGATCAGCTCTCCGGCCTGAGAATTCTTGAGGCGGAGTCAGCCGTCGAGCAGAAGGCCGTCGCCTCGGCCCAGCACTCCCGCGATCTCTCCAGCCAGCGCTACCAGGGCGGCGTCACGAGTTACCTTGAAGTTCTCACCGCCGAAGCCACGCTGCTCCAGAACCAGCGCGCCGCGGTCGATCTGCAAACCCGCCAGTTCGTCTCCAGCGTAGGCCTGGTCCGCGCCCTCGGCGGCGGTTGGGATGCAAGCCAGTTACCGAAGTAAGACAGCCGATCCGGTAGCGTCCTGATTTGGCCAATTGTATACTTGACTAATCATCAGAGAGGCTACCTTACGCTAGCCCTCCCTTTGGAAAAGACTATGATGCAGTTTGATTTGCCACAATTGATTGGGATTCACTCCAAACTAGATACGGCCTGTACCAGCCTTAAAACTATCAGTGGAAGCCTCGAGGATGCCGACATTCCTCTGTGGACCGAGTTCCTTACATCGATCGAGGACTACTGCGAGACAGTCCATTTCCATCACGCAGGCGCAAAGGCCTTTGGGATTCGCATTGACCTCGAAAAGTTCCCGGAGAACTTCACTGGTATCACCCTCGCGACCCATCTTCAGGGACTCAAGGAGGATTTGAATATCTGTATGTTCGGACACCAGTTTGTTCAGATCGAAGGGTCAGTAAAGAAATACTTAGGATCGATCTCTCTTTTTGGGGAAACGGTGAAGATGTCATTCCCGAATGCCGCGTCCGACATTCAAGATGCTGGCGATTGCATAGCTGTTGATCTAAATAGCGCTGCCGTCTTTCATCTTATGCATGTGGTGGAATGGGGGCTGCGCGCACTAGCCATTGATGTGGGTCTTTCCGACATCGTTACTGACAAGTCTAAAGGCAAGTCCGCGCCTGTGGAATTTGCTCAATGGGAGCAAATTCTCAATCAATTGCCCGATAAGATTGACGCAAAAATCGTAGCGATGCCGAGTGGTGAGGCAAAGCAAAAAGCTCAGGAATTTTATTATTCAGCCAATAGCGAAATACGAGGCTTCAAAGAAGCTTGGCGAAATCATGTCATGCACACTCGAAGATCGTATACACGAGGAGATGCGCTGGCGGTTTTTTCTCATGTCCAAAGGTTTATGCAGAGCCTTGCCACTAATGGAATACAGGCTGGGTGAATGGAGATTCCAGTAAAATCCAGTTAAGAGCTTGATAAACTCGATCAGGCCACGGACAAAATCCTTTGGTCGGACCCCAAAGCCTTGAGCGTCAGGTTTCGATTCTAAGTCCTGAGATTCTCAGCCGCCTCAATATACTCTCGAATCGCAACCTGAATGTTCTGAAGCGCTTCCTCCTCGGATGCTCCCTGCGACCAGAAGCCCGCCAGACCGGGGCAGGAGACGCTATAACCTTCTTCGGACTAGCGCAGAACTACGCGATATTTTGCCATGAATGTTATGGTACTCCCGCACAAGATCGGCGGCAATGCCGTCCTGTCACGGCCTGTCTATCCACTCCTCATCGGGTCGAACCGGCATCGGCTGCTCCGGGCCAAGATTCTCCGCGCTCACAGCGGCATAGATAAAGTTCTCCGGCGGCACCGGACTACCCGCCAGCCGCCGCAACATCGCAATCTGCCCGGCATGGCTCATCGCATCGCAGCATGGACCCTGCAAGACTCTTTCCAGAGTGATCTCGCGCAGCTCCGTGCCGGTCTCCAGATGATGCGCCAAATCCGCCAGCGTCTCGTGGAAGTGTGCGACGGCATCGGAGAACTCCGAAAAGTACGGCACACTGTAAGGCTCCCCGGTGAAATAACTGCGCGCCGACCCCAGCACGCCGTCCATGTGGCGAATCAACTCATGCGGTGTGCGGACCTTAGGCGCAACGCGAAATTCCGCAAACTCCGGTGGCGCATCGCGCAGCGCCTTCTGTGTCCGGTAGGCCAGTGCCGCCAGAAAGTGTCTCACCATCTTTCTTTGCTCATCCATCCGCCATGCTCCCTTCAGTCCAGGTCAACGATATTTTAGCCTGAGAGCGTTCCACCATCTCCTGCAACTCAGCATAACCGTTTACCGCAGCGCCATTGCCAGCAGCAGCGTCATGCCCAGTCCAGCCACCGAGAGCACCGTCTCCAGCACCGTCCAGGTGGAAAGCGTCTCCTTCAGTTCCAGCTTGAAGAAGGACTGGATCAGCCAGAAGCCGGGGTCGTTCACATGGGAGAGGATCAGCGAGCCGGTGCCTGTCGCCAGCACCAGCAGCTCGGGACGCACGCCAAAGTGGAGGGCGACAGGGGCCAGGATTCCCGAGGCAACGGCCGTCGCCACCGTCGCCGAGCCAACCGAGACACGGACCACCGCGGCCAGCAGCCAGGCCAGCACCAGCGGCGGCATGTGCGCGCCCAGAGCGAAACCTACCGTGGCTTGCGCGGCCCCGGAGTCGCGCAGAATGCCGCTCAGGCCACCGGCGGCAGCCAGAATCACCAGCACGCCGGCGATGGGTTCAAAGGCTTCGCCAGTCAATTTGCGCAATAGTTCGCGGCCATGATGCTGGCCGGTCTGAACGTGTCTCCCGAGCGTGATCAGAGCCACTAGAACGGCGATCAGCAGTGCAACATCCGCGCTGCCCACAAAGTGCAGAATCTGGTTCGCGGCGCCTCCCGGCGCGGCCAGCGAGTCAGCCCAACTGCCCAGGAAGATCAGCGCCACCGGCAGCAGGATGGACGCCGCCGCCCGAATCGGGCCGGCCGGCGCAGGCGTCACCACTGCTTCAGGGGAGTTGTCGGCCCCTTCCGCCTGTTCCGCCATCTGCCGATTCTCTTCGAGCGTCGGGGCAAAGAGCGGCGTCTCCTCTTCGCAGGACGCAGACGCGCCTCTCGCCTTCCGCCTCTCCCAGCGGCGCATCAGAAGCCAGCCCAGCCCCGGCCCGGCCAGCGCGGCGGCGGGCACTCCGGCGGCCAGCCCCCACAGCATCGTGCGCCCCAGGTCGGCGTGGTACTGCGTAACCGCCAGCATCGCCGCCGGATGCGGCGGCAGCACGCCATGCACGATGGAAAGCCCTGCCAGCAGCGGCATTCCCACCAGAATCGGCGGGCGTCCGCTGCGCTGGGCGGCGGCGGCCACGATGGGCAGCATCAGCACCAGGCCGACCTCGAAGAAGACCGGCATTCCCACCAGAATTCCCAGCCCTAGCAGCGCCCAGGGCAGACCCCTTGGCCCGCAGTTATCCACCAACGCCCTGCCCAAAGCCGTTGCTCCGCCAGAAGAAGCCAATAATCGGCCCAGCACCGCGCCCAGCCCCAGAACAATGGCGATGTGCCCCATCAGATTGCCCACGCCGGCGGTAAAGGAGAGCGGAACCTGGACCAGCGGCATTCCCGAAGCCACGCCAAGCGTGAGCGCGGCCACCGTCAGAGCCAGCGCCGGATGCAGCCGCGCCTTCGCAATCAGGATCAGAAGCAGCAGCACCGTCCCGGCAGCGCAGGCGACAAGGAAGAGATCGTGGCTGGAAGCGGCGTAAAGGTTCACCGGGATATTGTTCCATACTGGGCCGCACAACAGAATCTTCGTGAGTCAAATCAAGAGGGACGGTCCTGGGCGGCGTGGAAAAAACGCAGAATATGAATCGAGTGATCGTCCACGGCGTAGATCAACAGATAAGGGAGCGGCGCGAGAACCAGTTCGCGCGTGCCGCTCTTTGAGCCAACCCGGCCCGCATAGGGAAAGGCCTTGAGCCGCTTGGCCGCGTCGTAAAGACGTTGAATGGTGGAGGCGGCATGGGAAGGGTGATGAAGCCAGAGGTAATCTGCGATGCCTTCCAGATCGTCGGCAGCGGCCATGGACCACCGCAGCCGTCTCAAGCCCGCATCATTCGCGCCACGCGGGTGTCCATCTCTTCCTCTTCAAGGAATTCGCCGCGAGCGATCTGATCGATCCCCAACTGCACCTGCGCGTCGAACCAGTTTTCCTCGGCGAGCAGGCGATCCACTGCCTCGACCGCCAGATCGGAAGCGCTGCGTCCGGTGCGCGTTGAGAGGCTGGCGAGTCCCGCCGCCTGACGTTCGGGAAGTTGAAGCTCCATAAGGGAAGGTTAGAATCAGGTTGTTCGCATGTCAAGGAACTCCGTGCATGCGTTGAATCAATGCCACACTCGTGCTCACTAGCGAGTAGCCCTTCGCTGAATGCGTCTGGTAAGCGCGTCTTGAACAGGCTGGCCGGTGGGTTTCCGACGGATGCCGTTCCGGAACGCGTATCCTGTATCGGGCAGATGAAACGCGCTGACCGCCTGTGCGCTCTCGCACACATTTCCCCTGCGCGCCTCTGCTACCATGGAATTGATTGCAGTTCCTGCCGCCCGCGAGGCTGATTGCCTGCTCTGAAATGCCCAACGCACAGGCGGCCGGACCCCAACCCACTTCGCCGGAATCACCGGCACAGGAGAAACTCAATGCCTCTAGTCTCCATGCGGCAACTGCTCGACGAGGCCGCCAAGGGCGGTTACGGCGTCGGCGCATTCAACGTCAACGATATGGAACAGATCCAGGCCATCATGGCCGCGGCCAAGGAGACCAAATCGCCGGTCATCGTGCAGGCCAGCCGCGGCGCCCGCAAGTTCGCCGAAGACCTATATCTCTTCAAGCTGATTCAGGCCGCGGCCGAGCTCAATCCTGAGATTCCCATCGCCATGCACCAGGACCACGGCAACAGCTTTGAGACCTGCAAGAGCGCCATCGAGCTGGGCTATACCAGCGTGATGATGGACGGCTCGCTCAAGGAAGACGGCAAGACCCCGGCCAGTTTTGAAGAGAACGTCGCGGTCACCAGGCGCGTGGTCGATTACGCGCATGAGCGCGGCGTCACGGTCGAGGGCGAGATCGGCGTGCTGGGCGGCGTCGAAGACGGCCATGGCGCGGGCGGCACGGGCCTGGAGCACGTCACTGATCCCGACCAGGCGGTCGAGTTCGCCGAGCTGACCGGCGTCGACGCCCTGGCCATCGCCATCGGCACCAGCCACGGCGCCTACAAATTTACGAAAAAGCCCGACGGTTCGGTCCTCAAGATGGATGTGCTGATCGCCATTCACAAGCGCCTGCCCAACACCCACCTGGTGATGCACGGCAGCTCCTCCGTGCCCAAGGATCTGCAGGACGTCATCAACCAGTACGGCGGCAAGCTGAAAGAGACCTGGGGCGTGCCGGTCGAGGAGATTCAACTCGGCATCCGCAACGGCGTGCGCAAGATCAACGTGGACACCGACAACCGTTTGGCCATGACCGGCGCCATTCGCAAGGTTTTGTGGGAGTCTCCGGAAAAATTCGATCCCCGCGACTACATGAAGCCGGCGCGCGAGGCAATGCAGAAGGTGGTGGCGCAGCGCATGACCCAGTTCGGCCAGGCCGGCCACGCCGGCGACTATGCGCCCATTGCGATCACAGAGATTGCCAAGGGCTACGCCAACGGAACCTTGAGCACCCAGCCTCTGATCGCCGCCAGGTAACTTCATCCAGCTTGAACGTTTGAAGCAAAGGGCCACTCCGCAAGCGGAGTGGCCCTTTGCAGTTTTGTAAGCTGGGTCTAGCGATGCGAGCCACCGCTGCTGGAACTGGCTGCGCTGGAGCCGCCGCTGGAACTGCCACCACCGCCGCTGGAACTGCCGCCTCCACCCCCGCCATGCGAGCCGCCGCCGCTGGAACTGCTGCCGCCACTGCTGGAACTGCCTCCACCGCCGTGGTAACCTCCGCCGCTGGAGCTGCCGCTGGAACCGCCACCGTGATAGCCGCCTCCAGAGCTTCCGCCGCCAGGGTAGCCGCCGCTGGCGCCACTGAAGTGATCGGCCCGCGACTGCAGATTGCCTCTGCTGTTGTTGATCGGCGCGGCGATGCTGACGCTCCTGCTTCCCTGCATCACCTGCCTCTCCATCATGAAGCTCTGCGACTTATGGTCGAAGCTCAGCGGGACGCCCGCAGATCTGGCCTGCTCTCTATTGATTCCGAGAAGTGCATCCATCATCGGGTGAGCGACCATCGACGGAGTCTCCGCGTGGGCAAGCGCCGGATAATACGCCTTGCTGAACTCCCTGGGAGGCCCATCGAGGATCTTGACGGGCTGGGATAAATCGAGTCGCGTCCGCTGAAGCCCGAAACCATTCTTGTGGATCAACGCCAGAACCTCTTCCTTGCGATTGATCGGGGGCCGGCCTTTGGCATCGTAGGGATGAACCGGGACGAAGGCAGTCTTGTGTCCGTTCTTGACCCAGCGCCCCGCGCCCTGATGATGCCGCTTGTGGCCCGCAACCCAGACGTATCGATGCCCGCGGTGAATCCATCCTCCAGCGTGGCAGACGGCCCAATAGTATGGGAAAGACATTGGGTTCAAAGAATCGGAATATGGGTTCAACGCATTGGAATAATCGATGGTCCTCGCCATGCCGGAATCGTCTCCCCAATAAAAGTTGTATACGGAAGAGTCGAGAGGATAGCAGGGAAAGAACTCGTCATATCCAAGCGGTGGCATGGACGCGGCGGAGCCATACCCCGCCGTCGTTGCCCGATGCGGGGAGGCATCACCGGCAGGCGGCTGCGCCTCGGGCTGAAGGTTGCTCTCCTGCTCACGCGCGAAGGCGTCATTCGGCTCCCAGCAGGTGCCGTACGGTGCGCAATCAAAGAATTTCCCCTGTCCATCCAGCTCCGCCAGTCCGGGGATGGGCTGCGTCAATCCCGAGGCCTTCATCATCGCCTCCATGGCCGCCGATCGCTGGTTGACGAGATTTTCCACCCAGTGATCCCACTCGGCAAATGCGCCAGAATCGCCGGGGCCGGCTTCTTTGATGCGGCCGCCATTGCGAAAGTACAGCGTGTGGCCGATCGCCAGATCCTGCGGCGAGAAACCGATGATATGAAGCTCACTGCCGGCCAGCGGCGTCAGCGCCATTCCATCCAGATAACTGCTGATGCGCACGTCAACCTTGTCGCGGTACTTGGCGGCGAAGGTGTCCGTGGGGGTCTTCAGATAAAACCATTCGCCGGCGATGTCGGGGCGAAGATGGAGCGAGACGGTGCCGGTGAGCAGTGCCATCGAGCTGTAAGGGACGCCTTCCGTGGTGTGCAGGTCGTTGAAGGCGAGCACCGAGTTCTCGGCCAGATAGAGGTTCGAAGCGTCTTCGAATTCGATCACCGCGCGCCCCGCGCCGGTCACCAGGTTGAAGCCCGTCTCCAGCGGCAGGCCGGGAACGGCCTTCTCCCAGCTGGCTCCCGTGCTCCGCTCCGCCTCTTCGCCCCGCTCAATGCGCACATCTCCCTCAACACGGCTGATGCGCACAATCTGCGCATAGGTAGCTTCCGAATAGTGATGCCCGAGAAGAAACTGCGCGCCTTTTTTAAGTTTTTCCGAGGAATCGCCATTCAGAATCTCCTGAATCTGAGCCAGGCCGGCGTCCTCGTCGCGCCGCAGCAGCTCGTTGAGCGCCAGCAACTTCACGTCGTCGCTATCGTTGCTGTGCGGCTGGACGGGCTGATTGCTCTTCGCGCGAATTTCGATCTCCAGCGCGCCGCACTCCTCGATCCAGAGGCTCTTGGGAAACTCGCGGCCCAGCGCAACGCAGGTATCCAGCGCGGGCTGTGTGCGCCCCTGCTTGTTCTCGGCATAGGCCTTCCAATAGAGAGCGCCATCGGCGTGCTCGCCCTTCTGGTCGGCAACCGACGCGAAGATCGACTCCGCATCCGCCCACCGGCCTTCGTTGAGGGCGCTCGCTCCCTGCGCGTAGAGGCTGCTCTCCGGCGAACTGGCCGCAATCAGGGCGGCATCGATTCCCGGCGTAGCCATGCCCCCGGAAAAGCTCTGCCCCGGTGAGAACTGCGCATAGCCGGCGGCCGGCGCGCACAGCAAAACGCCTAGCAGTGCGGGATAAAGCATCGCTTTGGTTTTCATATAGTGCCTCCATTCGGCCGTTTGTTCGCGGCCGGCTTTTGATCCGGAATCCTGGAGCGCAGGACGCGCACTTCAAAGAGCAAGCTGCCCGAGTTCATTTCCTCTTGCAGGCGGCCGAGAGCCGCGGCGTTCAATCCATCGTGCTGGTTTGCCAATTCGACGAGCAGATGATCCAGGCGAGCCAGAGCCGCGGCCAAAGCCGGATCGTCGTCCTTCTCCGCATTATGGCGGCAGACACGATTGGCCGCCAGAAGGCTGCGGGCTTCGTTGCGCAGAGGTGTTACCATCTCCTCGCTGCCGGCGTCGGCATGTTTCAACTCGACCAGCAGTCGCTCCGAGCGCTCCAGATAGTCGCTCAATACGACGACGACAAGCCGTTGCTGAGGGGGCGCTGCCGGCTGAGGAACCGTAGTAGAATTGGCGCCCGCCGTTGTCCGTATCTGCTTGTGCTCCCAAACGCGCCCCGCAATGAATGCGCCCGCAACCAGCACCGCGCAGGCGGAGGCATAACTCAGGCCTCTCCAAACGCCGCCGCGCAGCCAGCTCCGCCGGCGCGCTTCGTATACGGGCAGACAGGGAGCAATCGACCGCCATACACGCTCGCCATACGCGGCATCCCGTGCCGGAAGCTCTGCGGATCGCAGAGCATCGAGATCGCTCTTGAACGCCGCAAAATCTTCGGTGCACTCCGCGCAAGCTTCCAGGTGCCGCATGGCGCGGGCTTTGCCCTGCTTGTAGTACTGCTCGATCAATTCCTGTTCATTCAAGTGCTTCATAGGTTCACCCTCAAGGGAGCCAGCCGGCTCCGCAGTTTTTTAATGGCGCGAAAGACCGCCTGCTTGGCCGCATTGGGCGCGACGCCCAGCGCTGCGGCAATCTCTTCGGTGCTGCAATCTTCCATGTGCCGCAGCACAAAGGCCGTTCGTTCCGTGGCCGTCAGGCTTTGCAGAGCAAACTCCTGCATGGCTCCGATCTCGCCGCTCAAGAATAGGCGCTCGGGGCTAGCGGCTGTATCCGCCACCTGCACTTCGTCCTGCTCCGGATCGGTCGTCCCGGCCACGCGGCTGAAGTTGACTGCCGGGCTGCGGCTGATTCTGTCCAGAGCGCCCCGCACCGCGATGCGGTATATCCAGGTGCCAAAACTCGACCGGGCCTCGAAGCTCTCCAGCTTTTGATACCCGCGCAGGAACGCCTCCTGCACCACATCCTCTGCATCGGCTTCATTGCCGGTGATCCGGAATGCAACCCGGAAGAGGCTATGGCTATGGCGCTCGACCAGCGCTCCATAAGCCTCTTTGTCTCCAGCCAGAATGGCCCGGACCGCCGCGTGATCGTTCTTGCCCATGCGAACCATTAGACAGCATTTTGCCGGGTGCGGTTAGGAGAGTTTGAACGGAGGAATCGCCGTGCTCCTCAAACGCCCCGCCGGCTCGCTGACCGCGGACGTGATGGAGGCAGACCGCGGTCAGGCTCCTCTTGTGTTGGACGAGAGTGAAGATCGCCTTCTGGTACAGGATGGCTATCCATTTGACTTAAGGAATCTCTGATTAAGTTTATGTTTTGATAGGGTGCGACTTTTTTACCTGCTCTCAGCGCAGCCGAAGAGTGACGCAAGTGCCGCAAAATCAACGCAAGCTTTCTCCCTGAGGCGACGTGTGGCTGACGACTTTTCGCCGTCCCATTGTGGATCTCTTCCTGAGGATTCGCTGCCCGCAAGCTCCCCTCCCGTCCGTCTAAAATTCCTTTCAGTGCTGCCCCTCAGTTCAAAAACAAGCCCTCATTCAGACTGGAGGACAATTTGGTACTCACGTTTTGTGCAATGTATGGATAGAATAGTTGGCAGAGGGCGAGGTCGATGCGGCAGGAAATACTGGCATCACAGGAAGGCTCCGAAAAGTTTGCCCGGAAGAGCAAGCGGGAACTGTTTCTCGACCGGATGGAGCAGGTGATGCCATGGGAAGAGTTGTTGGCTCTCATGGAGTCGCATATTCTGCCGGCAGAAAGTCAGCCTCCGGGGGGCCTGTCAATCCTGCTACGGACCTACTTCCTGCAGCAGTGGTTCAACTTCTCGGACCCCGGCGCGGAGGATGCGCTCTATGAGTCGCCCGTGCTGCGCAGCTTCGTTGGAGTCGATCTTGGCGTGGCGCCCGCGCCGAATGAGGCAGCGATCCGCCATTTTCGCCAACTGCTGGAAGAGCGCGATTTGGTCGGCGAGATCAACTTTAGAGTGAACACTACTCTTGCCGGGCAGGGCATCCGCATCACGATCGGGACAAATGCGGATGCGGCGATCCACGATGAATCCTCTTCGACCGACTACGCTGCTGGTGTGCACGAGCAGCCCGGAGACGTCGACAAAACGTCTGCCGAGACCGTCGCGCATATTGGAGCGCCTGTCACACTGACGATCAAAAGTCTGACCAAAGCCAAAGGAATGGACATAGCTGATCCTCTCCTCCCTGACACAAGCGACTTGTACATTGCGGTCATCAGCCCGGACGCGAAACGCCGCAGCGCTGCCCTGCGCGCTTTGGGAGAGTGCCATGCCGGCAAAATCCAGGAGTTCCTCTCCTATCCCTCCGACCTCGAAGATGTGCCCCGGACTCTGAATCGCGAGTTTGATATAGTCCTCGTTGACCTGGACACTACTCCGAAACTTGCCCTTAATCTGGTGGAGTCCATCAGCATCCGCGGCTTGGCAATCGCTATGGTCTACTCGGCGCAGGCCGATTCAGACCTTTTGCTCAGAGCCATGCGTGTGGGCGCTCGCGAGTTTCTCACTCTGCCCTTCAATCCCGGCGCCATGGCCGAGGCTCTGGTTCGGGCATCGGCCCTTCATTCGGTGACCCGCCCACAGGAAAAGGCCGACGGCAGTTTACTCGTGTTTCTCGGTGCGAAAGGCGGCTCCGGTGTCACGACCCTGGCCTGCAATTATGCTGTTTCGCTGGCCCAGGAATCCGGACAGAAAACCCTCCTGATCGATCTCAACCTCCCGCTCGGTGATGCGGCTATAAACCTCGGTATCAAGCCTCGATACTCGACCGTGAACGCTCTTCAGAATTCCAGCCGGCTCGACGCTAGTTTTCTCTCCACCATGTTGATCAAGCATAGTTCCGGGCTATCGGTACTCGCGGCGCCCAGTGAATTGGCCACCGTGCAATTTCCCGATGACGCTGTCGACAAGCTGCTTAAGGTCGCGCGTGAGGAGTTCGATTATGTGGTGGTCGACGCAGGATCGAGACTCGATCTGCAGCATACCATTCTCTTTGCAGAAGCCGACACTATTTATCTGGTCACGCAGATCGGCATCCCCGATCTGCGCAACTCGAATCGCCTGATTTCAATGCTCTCCACCGCCGGTAGCCCCAAACTCTCGATTGTGATCAACAGATACGACCCTCGCAGCATGGAAATCGACGAGGAGCATATTACAAAAGCCTTCACCAGACCGGCTGATTGGAAGATTCCCAACAACTACATCGCTGTGCGGCGGATGCAGAACACTGCAACCTCGCTCATGGAAGATGACTCGGAGATTTCAAGGGCGATCCGGCAGATGACCAGATCCGTTAGCGGACAGCCCGCCATCCCGGAAAAGAAGAAGGGGTTCAGCTTCTTTCGATAAGGAATCTATTCTATTGAAACCGTGTGATTGTGGTTTGGCCGGAATTTAGCGCCAGCCTCGAGACCTTATCGCCGGCCTTCGGTACGTAGCGCCAGCCTTTGTAACGTAGCGTTGGCCTCCAGGCCGGCTGTCGTGCGGGCGTCCACGCCCGCATTCGTTCAGGAACAATGACCCAATCACACAGTCTCAGCACCAGCTATTTCCGAGGATTCTGGCGTTCGCTTGTGCCAATGATGCAGAATTGTGTCAAGAAACCGATGTCCAGGTACCGTTTCACACCCTGCTTGAGTAGAATACTTGGCAGAGGGCGATGGCGATGGGGCAGGATATACCGGTATCACAGGAGGGTCCCGGGAACATGGCGGCCGAACGTGATTCCCAGATGCAGCAGTCCGGTGAGGGCGGCCGAATGGACGTTGAGACCTGCGCGCATATCAGCGTAAATGGCGCGGAGACAGCCGCGCCCATGGCGCAGGAGATGGCCAGCCGTCTGACCAGGGCCAGAGTCATGGAGGTCGTTGATCCTGCCTTCAATCGCGCAGGCGTCTTGTCCGTTGCGGTCATCAGCCCGGACGAGGAACGCCGCGGCGCCGCATTGCACGCTTTGGGCGAGTTCCAGACTGGCCCAATCCAGGAGTTCGTCTCCTATCCTTCCGACCTCAACGATGCGCCGCGGACCATCAATCGCGACTTTGACGTCGTCCTCGTTGACCTCGACAGTGACCTGGAGTACGCCCTTGAGCTGGTAAGGAGCATCTGTATCAATGGCTTGGCAACCGTAATGGTCTGTTCGGCGCAGGTCGATTCAGACCTGTTACTCAGATCCATGCGTGCCGGTGCTCGCGAGTTTCTCACTCTGCCCTTCGATCCCGGCGCCATGGCCGAGGCTCTGGCTCGGGCTTCGGCCTTTCGTTCGGCCTCCCGCCCGGCGAAGAGGGAGGAAGGCAGGTTACTCGTTTTTCTCAGCGCCAAAGGCGGTTCCGGAGTCACCACCCTGGCCTGCAATTTTGCTGTTACGCTGGCCCGGGAATCCGGGAAGAAAACCCTCTTGATCGATCTCAATCTCCCCCTTGGGGGCGCGGCAATCAACCTCGGACTCAAGGCTGAACACTCCATTGAAAACGTTTTTCAGGATTTCAGGCGGCTCGACTCGAGTCTTCTCTCCGGCTTGCTGGAAGAGCATGCCTCCGGGTTATCCGTACTCGCCGCGCCCAGCGAACTGGCCCCCACACAGGTCTCTGAGGATGCCATCGACACGTTGCTGGAAGTCGCCCTCCAGAACTTCGAATATGTGGTGGTCGATGCCGGTTCGAAGCTCAACCTGCAAAATACGCTACTCTTCGATGAATCCGCCACGATTTATCTAGTCACGCAGGTCGGCCTTGCGGAACTGCGTAACTCAAATCGCGTGATTGCACTGTTATCCGCCGCCGGCAGCCCCAAAGTTGAAATCGTGATCAACCGGTACGACCCTCTCAACCTGGAGATCGCCGATGAGCATATTACCGGGGCTCTCACCAGGCCGGCTGAGTGGAAGATTCCCAACGACTACGCCGCTGTCCGGCGGATGCAGAGTTCAGCGGCCTCACTCATGGAAGATGACTCGCAGATTTCAAGGGCGATCCGGCAGATGACAAAAGCGGTTAGCAGCCAGCGATTCCGGAAAAGAAGTAGCGGCAGCGCTTTTCGCTAAGGAAAGGCCTGCCCAGCCGCACTTCTGCGCCGCAAGGGCGAATCCAGCGCCTGGACGCGTCAATAGAGCGATCTGCTTTCAAATCAAGAAGAAGACCTATGTAAAGGAAGGATTCACTAGAAATGGAACCTAATCAGAGGCTCCCTGTGTCTCTGACCGTCTGGTTGTGTACCGGTAAAAGCGTAGCGTCGATCTCCTGACCGGCTGTAGCGCGTCCGTAATCCGTCCGTAAGGATTCAGCGGAGTTGATCGCGTGGGCGAGTTGACAAGGTGGGATCTGTGGAAAAAAAGCGGGGTCGCATATCCAACGGGTGCTCCCCTGCATTCAAGATGAAAAACAGAGCCAAGCCCAGTCCCGCCGCAGGGATTTTCTCTTCGAGATCGATTCCGAACCACTGGACGAATCTGTGACCGCCCTGGGCGGCGTGCCGCGGCTGGCGCGGGGGGTGGCGGCGTTTTAACCAACTGGCAACAGGCCCTGCGTCTGCTGCCCTTGGCGGCGCACAGTTGAGGGAGGACCAGGGGAAGGAAAAAACCGAGTGCAAAGCAAGAGGCCGGGGGCGGTTTGTCTGCAAATGCTTACGGACGGATTACGGACGTTGACCTGCTGCCCCCAAAACCGGTACACTACTCTAGTTTGGCGATTCCTGCCTGTCGTCGTGGAGCCAGACGTTCGCCCTGGAAGTTGAAGGGCTAGAGCGTACCACGGCGCGGAAGTTTCCGCCCGAGCTAGTTTTGGATTGCGTGAGTGCTCCGGCTGAGTCGGACTTGCGCTGGAGGGTTTATGTACGCGGTTATTCGCACCGGCGGTAAGCAGTATCGTGTCGCGCCAGGCGACGTGGTGAAGATCGAGAGCGTGGTCTCCGACGAGAATCAGACCATCGAGTTCAGCGATGTGCTGGCCGTCAGCGGCGAGCCGGGAACCGTGGCCAAGCCGTCCACCGCCAAGGTGATCGCTGAAGTGATGGGCGAGGGCCGGGGCGACAAGATCCTCGTCTTCCACCTCAAGCGCAAGAAACAGTACAAGAAGCTGCAAGGTCACCGGCAGAACTTTACCGAGGTGCGCATTAAGGCCATTGAGGCCGACGGCGTCACCTACTCCGCCGCCTAGGAGCTTACAGCTGTCAGCTCTCAGCTTTCAGCTTGGCAATCGCGGGTACAAAGAGGATTCGCCCAAGTGGGCAGAACTGAAGGCTGAAAGCTGATAGCTGAAGGCTGGAAAAGGAGATTCGGCAATGGCACATAAGAAGGGTGGAGGCAGCTCCACAAACGGACGCGACTCCAATGCACAGCGGCTGGGCGTAAAGGCCTTTGGCGGCGAACTCATCACCGGCGGCTCGATCATCATGCGCCAGCGCGGCACGCGCATCAAGCCGGGCCTTAACGTGGGCATCGGCTCCGACGACACGCTCTTTGCAAAGGTCACCGGCCGGGTCAAGTTTGCCGACCGCGGCAAACACGGACGCTTTGCCTCCATCGAACCTCTAGCAGCCGAGTAGTTTCGGCGCTGATTCACGCAAAAAGGCCACGGCTAAGCCGTGGCCTCTTTGCGTCCTGTTCCCCGATCCCTATACTTCTTCCCTAAACTTCAGGTTCCGGGTAGGCATCCTTTCGGCGACCCTCTCGACATCGTTGAGAACGAAGCCGCCCGCCGGCTGCACGGCCACCTGGGTTCCGGTGTAGCCCAGTACCGAGGCAATCTCATTCCAGCGCAGGATGGTGGAGTTGACCGGCATCACGAGCGGCCGGCGAACCGTCTCGGGCATAGCCGCGTAAGCGATCCAGATGCCCAGCAAAACCAGTGTCACTGACTCAGAAACGAATTGCACGGGATCTGTCAGGGAAGTCTTGCGAGACCAAAATGAAGCGAGAATAAAGTCGCTTGATGACATCAGGCCGAAGCCCAGCGCAATCCCGAAGGCCATGTCGCGAACCGAGAGGCGCAATGTGTTCATACTCAGACAGAGAAAAGCCAGCAGGCAGAGCTCAAGAATGCTGACGGAGCGCATCAATCGATTGACAATATCGGCAAGGATGGGGATCTCCCGATGCGAAAAGGAGATTGTGGAAAAGCCGATGATCGCTGAGACCAGAGCGATCCAGCGAAAGGCCATGGTTCCCAGCCTCTGTAGTCCGGAAAAAGCCGAAAGCGCGGAGCGAAAGACCTCAATGCAGACAAAGAAGAGTGTCACCGTGCTGGCCAGGTACACAATCCAGTAGGCATAGTAATAGAGGGAAAAAGAGTAGCCGTTAAACCAATGCCGCGTCAGGCCATAGAAAAAAACCAGCAGCACGGGCATCGAAACCACGCGCAATGCGAGGTAGATCCCCATGGCAGGGAAGCGGCGATGCAGATCTCGGGTCCAAAACAGGTAGCCAAAGGCCGCCCAAAGTGCAAATTCAGCCACGCTTAACAGGGACATTGCAGTCTGTGAAGACATCACACGCCTCCCGCCATTCTTAGAACAATCATAGAATAACGCAAAACGCGCTGCCACACAACAGAAAAGTGGAGATCTCCCCCGACAAATTCTCGCCGCGGCCCTGGTTAAGCTTGCTACTTGCTGGACGAGGGGCTCACGATACAGCCGCCCGGCTGGCCGGGGCCGCATCCTGGCATCGGCATACTCGCGGAAGCCGACTGATGATTGGGGAGGGCGGGAGCGGTCTTGGGCGTAATAGCAGCGGCAGCGCCGCCGGCTACAACTATGGACAGAACGAAGATGCGAATGGCGAGTTTCATCGTTGGTAACCTCAGGTGGATTATTATTGACAGGAATTACCTATCCTGCTAACTGAAATATAGGCCTATAGCAAGAATAAGTCAAGTGCATTCATGAAGATATATAAAAACAATATAAGTAACGGGATCGGTTACTGACGTGTTATTTTAGAACCTGGATTTACCCCTGTCAACCTCTTTTATTACCCCCTTTTTCTCCCTCGCTTCTCCCCTTCCAACGTGCTAAAATCATGGTAGGCAACTTCGCTCGAAAGCCCCTGTCTTTCAACTGGTTAGGCCCCCATATCCCGGCCCGGAACCGCACCCCGGACACCGCGCCCCCTGTGGAAATCGAAGCGAAGGCCTTGCGAACGGAATTCTATGGCGACTGATCCCCTGAACACCGCACCGCTCCCCGACGATAACGGCAACTACACCGGCGAGAACATTAAGGTCCTTGAAGGCCTGGAGGCTGTGCGCCTCCGTCCCGCCATGTACATCGGTTCTACCGGCGAAATGGGCCTGCACCATCTGGTCTATGAAGTAGTGGACAACTCGGTGGACGAGGCCCTTGCCGGCTATTGCAAACATATCGAGGTCGTCATCCATGTCGATAACTCGATCACCGTGGTCGATGACGGCCGCGGCATCCCGGTGGATATGATGCTTCTCTCCAACGGCAAAATGATGCCGGCCGTGCAGGTGGTGCTCACCAAGCTCCATGCCGGCGGCAAGTTCGACGCCTCCACCTACAAGGTCTCCGGTGGCCTGCATGGCGTCGGCGTCAGTTGCGTCAACGCGCTCTCGCAGGAGTTCAACGTCGAGATCTGGCGCGACGGCCAAACCTGGGAGATGGACTTCTGTTGCGGCGATCCCGTCAGCGAGCTGCGCAAGCTGGGCCTCAGCAAGCGGCGCGGCACCAAAATTCACTTTCTGCCCGACAAGACGATCTTTGCCGCCACCGAGTTCAACTACGACACCCTGGCTCAGAGATTGCGCGAGATGGCCTTCCTCAACAAAGGCCTCGAGATTACGCTCACCGACGAGCGCACCGCCGACCCCAAGACCGGCGAAGCCCGCCGCGCAGAGTTTAAATATGCCGGCGGCATCGCCGAGTTCGTCAAGCACCTCAACCGCGGCAAGACCGTGCTGCACGACAAGCCCATCATGATGGAGGCGACGCGCGACAACGTCGAGATCGAAATCGCCCTCCAGTACAACGACAGCTACTCGGAGACCGTCTTCAGCTTCGCCAACAACATCAACACCGTCGACGGCGGCTCGCACCTCTCCGGCTTTCGCACCTCGCTCACCCGCACCATCAACGCCATCGGACAGTCGCTCGGCCTCTTCAAGGACATGAAGGAGAACCTGAGCGGCGACGATGTGCGCGAGGGACTGGTCGCCGTGGTCAGCGTCAAGCTCTCGCAACCGCAGTTCGAGGGCCAGACCAAGGGCAAGCTCAACTCCGACATCGCCGGCACCGTGCAGGCCTTCGTCAACGAGCGCCTGGGCATGTTCCTGGAGCAGAATCCGCCCATCGCCAAGCGCATCATCAACAAGGCCATTGAAGCCTCACGCGCCCGCGAGGCCGCCCGCAAAGCGCGTGACCTCACCCGCCGCAAGGGCGTGATGGATGGCGCCGGACTGCCCGGCAAGCTGGCCGATTGCTCGGAGCGCAACCCCGAGCGCTGCGAGCTCTACCTGGTCGAGGGAGAGAGCGCCGGCGGCACCGCCAAGCAGGGCCGCGACCGCCGCTTCCAGGCCATCCTGCCCCTCAAGGGCAAGATCCTCAACGTCGAAAAGGCGCGCTACGACAAGATGCTCGGCCACGAGGAGATCCGCGCGATGATCACAGCGCTCGGCTGCGGCATCGGCAAGGACGACTTCGACGCCGCCAAAATCCGCTATGGCAAGATCATCCTGATGACCGACGCCGACGTAGACGGTTCGCACATCCGCACGCTGCTGCTCACCTTCTTCTTCCGCCACATGACCGAGCTGATCAAGCGCGACAACATCTACATCGCCCAGCCGCCGCTCTTCAAAATCAAAAAAGGCCGCTTCGAGCAGTACATCAAGGATGAGCGCGAGTTTGTCAAAGTGATGGTCAACCGCGCGGCTGAAGGGATGGTGGTCCGCCACGGCGAGTTCGCCAGCCGCATCGAGGGCGCAGGCCTTACCCGCTTCATGGGCACGTTGAGCGAGTACCTGGACTTCGTCGAGAAGGTGGACAAGCGCGTCCGCAATGAGAAGCTGACCGAGCTGCTGGCCCGCTCAGAATTCGTGCATCGAGCCGATTTCGCCTCCAAATCCGAGAGCGACGTTCCACCCAAACTGCTTCAGCTCCACGCGCAATTGGTCGAGCAGGCCGAGGAGTTCCAGTTCAAATCCCTTGGCGCGCCGTTGGAGGACGAAGAGCACCACACCTGGTCGGTCAGTTTCGTCGACGCTCAGGGCGCAGAGCGCCGCATCGACTGGACGCTGGCCTCCAGCCCCGAGTTCCGCCAGATGATGTCCAAGTACTCGCTCATCAAGGAGTTCCTTGAGCCGCCCTTCCTCATCGAGTACGCCGTCAAGGCCGCCGCCGTCGAGCCGGCTCCCGAAGCCGCTCCCGAGGAGGCCGAGGGCGTCGAAGCCGAGAGCGCGGAAGCCGAGAGCGCGGAACTCCAGGCCGAAGCCAAAGCCGCCCGCCGCACCGCCCGCGCACCGCGTGAGCCGGTGGAAAAGCAGACCGCCCGCGAGCTCTTCGCCCACATCGTCGAACAGGGCAAGAAGGACTACTCGGTGCAGCGCTACAAAGGCCTGGGCGAGATGAGCTCCGCGCAGCTCTGGGAGACCACCATGGACCCCGAACGCCGCACTCTGCTCCAGGTCAAGCTGGAAGACTTCGTAGAAGCCGAGGAAATCTTCGCCACTTTAATGGGAGAAGACGTGGAAAAGCGCCGCAAGTTTATCGAGGACAACGCGCTCGACGTAAAGAACCTGGACATCTAAGGCCAAGGGGGCCGGGTCACCAGATCCTGTTTGCATGGCTTTACTTGGCAATTAGGTAAAAGGGGGGTAAAATTCAATCTCGATGATCATCTCCCGTCTAATCCTGAAAAATTGGAGAAACTTTCGCTCAGCGGATGTTCGCTTTGCGCAGCGCGTCTTCCTGACGGGGCCGAATGCCTCCGGGAAATCTAATCTGCTAGATGTTTTCCGGTTTCTTCGAGACATCGCCAAACCCGGTGGCGGATTGCAGAGCGCCATCAAGGATCGCGGTGGCCTCTCGAAGGTGCGCTGCCTAGCTGCGCGCAAAGAACCCGATATCGAGATTGAAGTCGAATTATCCGAAGACGGCACTTCTCCAACTTGGCGCTACGGGATAGGAATCAAGCAGCAGCCTCGGGGTTACAGGCAGCCATTCCTCCAGTTTGAGAAAATATGGTCTGGCGACAAGTTGATTTGCGAGCGGCCCGACAATGCAGACAACGCCGACGAGGAACGACTGACACAGACACATCTTGAGCAGATCAGTGCAAATGCAGAATTTCGCGAGATAGCGAAATTTTTTGAATCAATACGCTACCTGCACCTGGTCCCTCAGCTACTCAGACATCCAGAGGCCTTTCAGGGGCCAAATGTTCCGGATGATCCGTTTGGGCGGAATTTTCTTGAGATGGTCGTGAAAACACCTGAGAAGACGCGAAGATCGCGCTTGAGAAGAATCGAGGACGCTTTACGTGCCGCCGTCCCTCAGATGAGGAATTTGATCGACACTAGAGATGAGTCGGGGATACCGCACCTTGAAGCTACATATGAACATTGGCGTCCCAATGCAGGCAAGCAGCGGGAAGATCAGTTCTCCGATGGGACACTACGTCTTATCGGGCTCTTCTGGTCTCTCTTAGACGGCGAGTCGCCGTTGCTCCTCGAGGAGCCGGAGCTTTCTTTGCATTCTGGGATAGTCTCCAAATTGCCTGAACTCTTCTACAGGCTACAGCGGCAGAAGAAGCGTCAAATCTTTGTAAGCACTCACAGCAGTGATATGTTGTCGCAAAAAAGCATTGGAGGCGAGGAAGTCCTCATCCTGAGACCGGACAAGGAAGGCACGGCTGTTGAAGTCGCTTCGTCGATCAAAGAGGTACGAGTTCTACTCGATTCCGGATTGAGTGTAGCGGATGCTATCCTGCCTCGGACATCACCGGGCAATCTTAATCAGCTTGACCTGTTCACATGAGTCCCATTCCCATCAATCTGGCGGTAGAGGACGAGCTTAGCGAAGTTATCTTGCGCAGGATGTTGCATGTCCTGAAGAACTTTGCGGTTGGAACGGCTTATAGACATGGTGGGTTTGGATATTTGCGCAAGACTATTTGCGGTTGGAACCAGGCAGCGAAGGGAACGCCGTTTGTCGTCTTAACCGATCTCGATGAATATACGTGCCCTGCTGAATTGATCGCTGATTGGCTTCCGGTCCCCAAACATCCGAATCTTCTGGTTAGAGTTGCCGTCCGTGAAGTCGAGTCGTGGATTCTGGCCGATCCTGAGAATTTCTCCCGGTTCCTTGGGATTTCGGCGAATACCGTGCCGCCCCAAACAGACGACATTGCGGACGCAAAGGCGGCCCTTGTAGCGTTGGGGAGAAAATCTAGATTCAGTCTCATTCGCGACAGCATTGTGCCACGTCGTGGAAGTACGGCGAAGCAAGGCCCAGGATATAACGGTTGCCTTGGGCAGTTCGTCCGAGAGCAGTGGAATATCAATGCTGCAAGTATGAACTCGCCTAGTCTTGCAAGAACGATAGAACGCCTTACCTCTTTCACCCCGGTGTGGCAGCACGAAGAAATGTGAGCGGCCGGGCGCTCCAAATCCTGCTTATTGATATTCCTCTAACTCGTCTTGTTGCCCATCCGCGCCACGCTGAACTGCGCTCCGGCAAAGAGAATCAGCCCGGAAACATAGGCCCAGAAGAGCAGCCCCACCGAGACAAAAAACGGCCCATAGAGCGCCTTCAGGTCCAGATGCGGCAGTGCAGCCACGAAGAGATAGCGCGCCACCAGCCAGATCACCCCTGTATAAATCGAGGTGTGCAGCACCGACCGCCATGGAACCTTGCGGTTGGGCAGAAGCCAATAGATCGAAAAGAAGAACAGAATCGAGGCCACGCCGGTGGTCGCGGTCAGCACCACAAACTCGGTCCCTTTTAAAGTAAAATTGAGAAGAAAATCGATGAATTTGATGTTTGTCTGGTGATTGAAGAGTAACTCCAACACACCGCGCGCCGCCGCGTTCAGCAGGATGCTGCTCATGCCCAGCACTACCATTAGGATTGCCAAGCCAAAGGCGATCACCTGGTTTTGCAGATAGTTGCGGCTCTTGGTCACGCCCCAGGCCTGATTCAGCGCCACCTCCAGCGGCAGAAAAATGCCCGTGCAGGCGATCAGAATCATCAGCAGCGAGAGGGCCTGCACTCCTTGGTGCGCAGCCGCGGCCTCCAGATTATTCGCTACCCAGTCCTGGCTCGCCACCGATGGCAGAAAATAATTCACCATATCGTCTACGACCTTCACCATCATCGGCGAATGAAAAACCGACCGGGAGAGCGTAAAAAGCAGCACGGTAAAAGGAATAAAAGAAAGAATCGCGTTGGCCGCCACGCTGAAGGCGAAGGTATGCACCTCGCTGTCCAGCAGGTAACTCACCAGCGCCGTGCCGTCCTTGCGCCAGCGGTACCACTTGGACTTCTTAGCCGGTTCCGGCACATCGACGGCTCTGGGCGCCTCGCTCGCCGCCTCGCTCCGCGCATCGGAATTCAGAACTTCAGCCACGTGAACTTTCCTTTCTCTAGTAAAGAATTATCACTATTAGTGTACGGTTCGGTCCCCCAGCCTAACCACTGTCATCCTGAGCGGAGCGCCGCGTAGTCGAAGGACCTGCGTTTCGTTCTATTGTGCTAATGTGGGAAACGACAGCTCCACCCGCCCTTCATCGTGACCCCCTCAGCTTTTCCCTCGCCCTCCGAGCCGCGCTTCGCAGCCCCTCGTCCGCTACGTCGGCCCAATCTTCCAGCCAGGGCGCGAACCGGCCCATCCTGCTATTGCCCATCGCAATGGCCACATTGCGCTTGAGCCCCCAAAATCCCGCCCGCCGCACCGGCGAGCCGTTGAATTGTTCCTCGAACTCCGCCTCATCCAGCGCCGCCAGAACCTCCAGCGCCGGATTCACCAGCTCCGTTCGCGCCTCCAACTCCCTATCTCCACCAATCAGCGCCTTGCGATTCCACGGGCAGACATCCTGGCAGATGTCGCAGCCGAAGACTTGCCTGCCCATCCCTTCCATCAGCTCCGGCGCAATCGCCCCGCGATGCTCGATGGTCAGGTAAGCGATGCAGCGCGTCGCATCCATCTGGTAAGGAGCGATCAGCGCGCCGGTCGGACAGGCTTCCAGGCAGCGCCGGCAGCTTCCGCAACGATCCGGCTGTAGCGCCACGGGCATATCTTCTGCTGTGATCGCCAGCGAGGTCAGCAGCACCGCCAGGAAGCCATACGACCCCAGCTTAGGATGAATCAGGCAGGTGTTTTTGCCCGTCCAGCCAACTCCGGCCGCCTCCGCCAGCGCCCGCTCCACTACCGGGCCAGTGTCCGCGAAGGCACGCGCCTCGAAGGCGCCAAGCTCCTCATGCAGCCGCGCCTCCAGCGCCTTCAATCGCTTCAGCAGCACCTTGTGATAGTCGCTGGGCCGCCGTCTGCCCTGCGCGTCCACTTTGCTCGACCAGGCGTAACGCGCAATCCATCCCGCGCCCTCGGCCGCCGGCTCCGTCGAGCGCGGCTGCCCGCTGTTGTAGTTCGCCCAGCAAACCACAGCCGAGCGGGCCCATGGAAACGGTATCCGCGCGCGCAGCAAGCGCCCATCCTCGCCCCGCCGCTCCAGGTAGCGCATCGAGCCCGCGCGCCCCGCCCGCACCCACTCCTCAAAGCGCGCCGCGTCCCGCTCCTGGTGAGTGTGAGGCAGTGCGGTCAGCCCAGCTTCGGCGAATCCCGCCTCCAGCGCCAGCCCGTGCGCCCGCTCCCTGCTCAGAACGGCAGGCTCGGAGTGCTGGCTGGCTTCGAAATTGAACTGCGGGTGGTCCACATCTCAATTCTCTATCACGAGAATCAATTCCTGCCCGTGCTCCCAACGCCCAGCCTTAGAGCTTGTACGCGGTCTACCACTCCCGAAGGGAGTGGGTGATAGTAGCCCAGGATGGAGCGTAGCGCAATCCTGGGAAAGCGGGCCATCAAGGATTTGCGCCCCGCAGGGGCGCTGCGAAACGCGCAATATCAGATAGGAATGAGAATTCCGGAAAGAATTATTGAAGGCATCATCCCTTGAAGGAAAAAGCCTTGCGGATATGATTGAACTTGAGAGCATTTCCCGGATCATCCTTCAGGCAAAGGTATCCAGCCTGAAAGAGAACCGCGAAAATCACCATGAAGAATCCCACCAGGGTGGATACGATCACGATGGGGATCACCAATGGAAAGGATCGCTTGTCGGGAGCAACGGCGGGATCAACCACCTGAATCAGCGCTCCCTGCCTGGCTTCGTCGAGCTTGGCGAACTCAAACTGCCGCGCCAGGATTTCGAAGATCGCTTCGGAATACTTGACGTCGCGCAATTTACGGACGTATTCCAGGCTAGCCTCGGGAACCTTGCCCTTCGGGACGAGAAATCCCGCGCTGGCGCTGTCTTCCGAGCCGCCCATCCTGGCCAACTGCGCGCGCAGGCCTTCCAGCTCCCGCTGTGCCTGCACCAACTGGGCGTTTTCACCGGTGGCATAGGTTTGCATCCCTTGAATCTGCACCTCCCTGGCCGTAATCTGCGCGCGCAGGGTTGCGGCCGATTCGATCAGCGCCTTCTCCTGGCTGCTCAGCTCGACCAGTCCGGTCGTCTGCTCCGTCTGCTTCAGCGCCTCTTCGGCTGCGGCCAGGTTGTCCTTCGCCTGCACAAGCTCCTGCTCAAAGAAGAGCCTGCGCTGCGAAGCCTCAGTGATGGCCAGATGCTGCGAGAGATTGCGAAATTGCTCGACGTAGCCATTCGCCAGTTCCGCGGCGCGCTTGGGATCATGATCCTCCACCGAGATGTGGATCAGGCCATCCTTGCCGCTACCGTCCACTTTCGTGCGTTTCTCGAACTTCCTGCGCGCATCGGAGAGGTATTTTTTGCCGTACTCCTCCATCAGCCCGAAATGCTGCACCATGGCATCCTCGACCGTGCGGCTGGTCAACAAGCCCACGAAGGTATCGTTGGGGTTCTTGAGCAGGTTTCCTCCGGTTGCCAGCGCGGCCATCCCTCCCATATTGCCCATCTGCGAGGCCAGCAGGGAGCCCATCGATGAGTTCTGCTGCGGCGTCATCAGCGTCACCGTCGCGGTGTAGCGATTGGGCAAAAGCAGCGCGATTCCGAGCGCCAGCAAAGCGAAGACCGCGGTAACCCAGAGAATGAAGCGCTTGCGCTCGGCGATGACAATCAGAAGATCAAACAGGGAGATAGTGTAGAACTCTTCCGCGCCCTGCCCGGCTGCGCCGGGTTCGGTACGAGTTCCAGCGTGCTCACTCTCTCCGGAAAGCGATATTTTCGTCGTCATCTGCTCCTGCCAGGGAATGGACCGGCGCATTCCTGCTTGCATTCAACAAGCATTGTTGCCCGATTCCTGCTATTTCAGCACGCTCAACGCCGCTGCCCCCAGTGCGAATTGCGAGAACATCTGCGACCAGTCAACAAAGCCGCGCAACGCGGACGGCTTGTAGGTCTTGTCAGGGACCACGATCGTATCGCCCGGACTCATCAACTGGCTGTCGAAACCGCTGCCGCCCCACGCTTTTCTGCCCTTGTCGTGGCTCACCACCTCGCCGTCGGCGCGGATGATAAACGCATGGCTCCGGTCGGCATCCCGGTTGGGACCGCCGGCCTGCTTCAGGTAATCGCCAGCCCTGATCCCCCGCGCGTACAGAAAGGAATTCTGATCGTAGACCGCGCCGACCACATTGACCGTGGCGGGAACTGGCGGGACAATAAAGCGGTCTCCATCCTCCATGGTGATCTCCGGAAAGCTGCTCGTCCCGCTCGAGTCGGACGCAAATCGCAGCACGATGCGGCCCGTGGCGCGAATCTGCCGCAGCGCGGCAAGAAGGTCTCGTTCGCTGTTCTGGGCCGCGGCGGCGCTGGCCATATCCTGCGCCGAGCTGGCCGGCGACGCCGACATCGCCAGGCTGCTTCGCTGGATTCCCATGCTCAGGCTCTGCACGTATTCATCGATTCTGGCCTGTTGAACGGCGCGCGTCGACTCCCGCGTCAACTCCGAGCCGTACAGGTAAGCATCGGGTGTCAGTCCCCCGGCGCGCTCCGCCAGATGCCGGAATGTTTCGCCGGGCTGGACCGTGTACACCCCGGCATGCACGAATTCACCGCCCAGCGTAACCAGTTTTGTCTGCTGAGCGATCGGCACCCGGATATCGGCCTCTGAGAAGATCGTCACCACATCTCCTGCCTGTAGCTCAAGATCCTGCGAGCCATCGTGTTGCAGCACCAGTTTGCCCAGGTCGAAAGGAATCACCGTGTTCTTCAGCGTCTCCGCGTCAAGTCGCTCGATGGAGGCGTAATTCCAATCGATCTCCGGCGCCAGCGCCTTGATCTCGGTGCGCTGTGCCGGGAGGGGAACGCGAGAAACAGAAGACGACTGTGCGGCGGCCAGCGTCGTGCTCCCGGAGCGCTGCTCCGCGCTCAGATTCTGGCTCTGCGCCGGATTCGCGTTAGGATAGCTCTGATATTGGTTTTGCGCCGGATTCACACTCTGATTCTGGTTCTGCGCCGGATTCGCTGTGCTCGCGTCCTCCAATGGAAGAGCTTTGATCGGAATCGCGCGATTCTCCGCCGGCTGACGCAGATTGTCGTAGCCCTGGATCGGATCGAACTCCGGCACGGACTGGCCCAGCTGCGCCCGCTTCCACCAGTAATTCCGCGTGATCAGCGATTCCCTGTCCGGGATCAGCTCGCTGACGCGCATCCCCGGATGCCAGGCAAAGCGGCCGGGGTTGGCTGCGTTGCCGCGCAGGATGACCGTCTTGCGGTAGAGGGGAACAATCGAAAAAACACGCACCAGATCGCCGTCGGCCGGCAGCGTGGCCAGACCGCTCGCATCGTAGGCCACCTCCATCGCATGCCGGTCGCGATGATTCTCAATCCGCTCGATCGAAACCCGCACTTCCGCCGCGACCGAGGTGACGCCTCCGGCATCGGCCAGAAGACTGGCCAGCGTTTCATTCTCCCGCAGCTCGTAGATGGCGGAATTGCGCACGCTCCCCGTGACAGCCGCCTGCGGGCCGGCCGGGGGAATGAAGATCACATCGCCGGATTGCAGCTTCACGTCCTTCGATTTGTCGCCGTGAATCAGCAGGCCATAGAGGTCGAACTCTGTGACCACCGCGCTCCCGCGGCGCAGTTGGATCTGCCGCATCGAGCCTTGTACCGTCGGGCCGCCGCTCGCGAACAGCGCGTCCACCAGCGAACTCAGCGCGCTCACCGTATAAACGCCGGGTCGCCGCGCCGCACCCGCCACATACACCTGTACCGAGCGAATCTGACCCACATCCGCCGTCAGATCGAAATTGTGATAGACACGCCCTACTGCGCCGCGCAGATGCTCATCGAGCGCCGAGAAGGGCATGCCCGAGACATGCACCGGGCCCACCTGAGGCAGGAAGATCTCCCCCGAGCGGTCCACGCGCACGTTGCTCTGGAAGTTCACCTGGCCCCAGACGCGAATGCGCAGCTCGTCGCCCGGCCCGAGAACATAATCGGGTGGAACAGGAGTCATGTCCAGCGGCGCAAAGGTGGTGGGCACGCTGGCAAATAGGCTCGCTCCATAGATAGGCAATACCTGGCCGATCGTCGAACCGACAAACCTCTGAAACTCGGTTGGCGCCTCCGGCGGCAGCTTCACCGGCAGCGGCTGGTTGCGATTCGGTTGCTGCCGCGACAAGTTCTCCGTGTCGGTGTAGTTGTTACCGGGATTCCGCGATTGATCTCTGTATTCTCCCGGCTGCGAACTGCGCGATTGCGGAGTTAGCAGCGGATTGGTTTCTTCCTGACTCTGTGCGATGCACTCCGGCGTGGTGGCCAGCAAAGGGTCGAAGCAATCCATTCCGCTCTGGCTCTCGGTCCCTTCCGGATTGCCGCTCTGCTGCGATGTCTGCTGGGCGCGCGCGGCCGGCGCAAGTGATGCGATCACCAGAAGAAGCCCTATCTTCAAGGCTGCGCGAAACCACGCCGCGGGCCGATCATGGGCAGAGCTGGAACGGTAACTCCTGCCGCCGTTTCCATGCGTTAAGGCCTTCATATGCACGGAGTCTAGCACGAATAAAAATACGATCTCCCATCATTGTTTCTTCTTTAGCGTTTGTTAATTTCACATGTCCCATATTGCTACCGGCAACCGCGTTTGTCCCATTTTGCTACACGCATAGCTTCGATCATCTTCAGCAAGCGGCCGCGCACGGCTCCCCTGCCGATAAGGAGGTAAAGGTTCCTGCGAAGACAGCTCGGTTGTGTGAGCGGGATCGGATCTGGAATCGCCTGGTCAATGCTTCGGCAACTTCTCATGCACATCCCGCTGTCTCCGTGAAGGTTGGCAAGGGTGAAAGATTTGCTTTTCCTATGAAATCCTCCGCCAATCAGGCCAGACAGAAGCAACAAGAGTTGCGCAACAGACGGGACGCATTTGTTTTCCACAATCCCAAACGTCACGGATGTCTTTCACCAAGTCCCGGAGAGGTTCCTTTGAACGCAAATTCACTCGCCCATCAGACATTGGAAGGCCAGACCATGAACCGCCCTGCGCCGCGGCCGGCGCACAGCACGATGGAGTGGACCGCTAGGAGCTCCGCGGCTCGCAACTTTGCTCTGGCGGCGCCCTATCTGGTCCTCAGGCGGCTGAGTCCCTGGTCGCGGTCGGGCTTCAAGCGTCTCTTCGACTGTGCCTGTGTTTTGCCCGTGCTGCCGCTGTTACTCCCGCTTTTGCTGGCGATCGCGCTGGCGGTGCGGCTCACTTCCCCCGGCCCTGTTCTCTTCCTGCAGAAGCGGATGGGGCATCAGGGCCGCGCCTTCACCATTATCAAATTCAGAACCATGCTCATTGTCAGGGACAAAAAACATGATCCGGTCACCACCGCCGGCAACCGGAACTTCACTTTGATCGGCCTTTTTCTGCGCCGTTGGAAGCTCGATGAGCTGCCCCAATTGTTCAATGTGCTGGCCGGGCATATGACCCTGGTAGGCCCCCGTCCCAAGCTGCCGGAGCATATGATCTCCGATCTCCCCTGCCGCCCGGGAATCACCGGCGCGGCCACCATCGCCTTCGCCTGCGAGGAGGAGATCCTCGACCGCGTACCCAGGCATCATCTGGAATCCTTCTTCCACACGGTCGTCCTGCCCGCCAAACGCCGGCTCGACGCCGAGTACATGGAACGCGCCACATTTCTGTCCGATCTGACGCTCATTGTGGACAGCGTATTGCGCCGTTGGGACAGCTCGCTGATGGAAAGCCTGCTTCTCGATGGGGCATTTGCCCAGGACAGAGCGCTGCTCTCCAGAGCGCCGGATGCGGAAGCCTCCTCGGCCCGCGCGCGCAAGCTGCCCTATATGGATCGTCCCGCGTCAGCCGGGCAAGGCGTGGCCGCGCTCTAGCCCCGGTCCGCCGGGAAGTTGCCCACCAGCTCTCCGGCGGTTACGTGCTGGCCGGCCAGCACGATCGCGTGGCTGGCAATGCGCGCCGCCGGGCCGATCACAGTCGCGGCCAGCGAGACCTCGCCGTAGTCATGCACCGCGTGGCTGTGCGAGTAGATGCGCGCGAAGGAGCCGATCACCGCGCCCTTGCCGATGGTGATGCCGCCGCGGTCGTTCAGCAGCGCGTGGTGGCGGATGGTGGCGCCCTCCTCGATGGCCAGGTTGTAGCCGAAGGTCAGCTCCACGCCGTGGTAGATCTTCACCCCCGCGCCGATGCGTGCGAAGAGGTGCCGTCCCAGCATCGCGCGGAAGCGCAGCCCCAGCCAATGGTTGATCCCAATCGGCGAGCGGTCGAACATCTGCCAGAACCAGAGCAGCGGCTTGCGCTGGGCAAAGAGCTCGGGGTCGGCGTCGATAAAGTGCTCTGCTTCGAGTGTCACGTTCTCCGGGTCCAGCGAGAGCGAGACCACGTTGCCCGGCAGCTCGCTGGTGAGCGTCAGATTCAGCTTGCCGCCGTGCGGCCGCCCCAGGTAAAGCTGGGTCAGTTGGTCGCGCACAATCTCCGAGCGCCGCTCCGGAGCCTGGTGGCGGGTGAACTCTTCATCGAGAAACTGAATCCAGCGCCGGTAAACCTCTTCGGCCTCGGGCGCGGGACGGGGGGCGTTGCTCTGCGTGTGATCCATACGGATTGAACAATACAACACCAGGCCGGGGTGCGGCGAGTGGGGGCGTTCCGTTCGTAGAGCAGATTCCGCCCGGCAACTGTGTCTTTTGAGCGGTTCACATAATCGATGCGGCAAGATAGAGTTGTCGCTTGTCGAAGCAGGCCCCGCATCTCGCACTAAAATTGAAGCATGGTGAGGGAGAAGGATGGCACGCCCTTTTGTGAAGAGCCCGAACTGGAGAGTCCGGCTGCTGCTCGTGTGCGCACGCTCGAAGAGCTGATCGCCAAGCCTCCTGAAGACATAATTCCTCTTCGCCGATCGATGCAAAGGATGGTTGCGGCGCAGTGGCAGCGGTACGTGCCGCCGGCGCTGGGCGCGGACGCCTTGGAATCCGGCACAGCCAAAGCCGTAAAGATTCGATTCTTGGCGGAGATGTACATGCGCGCCTGCTACTCGATGATTGCTGTGAGTGATCGCTGCCCGCTGCTGCTGCGTATGCAGATCCGCTGCCCGCGTCATATCCCCTTGCCGCGCGCGGTGGTTTTATCGGCGAGTCCGGTGATTTTCTCATTCTTGAACTGGCTGCTTCCGGCGCGCGTTCACCGGCAACTGGCGCTGATGGCTACGATGATTGGCCTGATCGATCAGTTGCTTGACGAAGCCACGGCGAATGGCCCGGACGAGGCTGCGCGGATTGCCTTGCTTCTGAGCGCCGCGCCTGAGCCTGTGACTCGTCCGGAGATCAGATTGCAGACTCTCGCTGTCAGCCTGCGCGCAGAAGAAAGCCCTTGGCAGGCGAATCACTGGAATACAGTGATGCTGCCCGCGATCCAGAAGTATTGTCGGGAAGAGGCGCTGGCCGCGGCACGGAAAAAAGATCCGAGCGGAATGGGTTACCGCTGGGCGGGAATTGAAGCCGCAATCAGCGGTATGTGGTATGTGGTTGGACCGTACCTGGGCCTTGAAGATGAATACGAGGCCTTTCGCCAGGATCTTTGGAATGCGGAGCAGCGATGGATGGCCGATACCTCACTGCTCATGCAGATGCTTGATGACTGGATCGATCAGGATGAGGATCGCGCTGTTCGATCCACTGCGGTACTCTGTCGCGATTGGAGTCTTGAAGGAATTCAGGGCCTTTACCGGAAAACCATTGAAGATCTCACGCTGCTCCTCCAGCAAAACGGAGTGCAAAACGAGACGGTGAAAAGATTATTTGTGGATCTGTACACGGACTATATTGATACAGGCCTGGATGCAATGAAGCGAGGAATTGCGCTTTGAGCTTCCCAGGAGCCTCAGCATACCGATCCGGCTTGAATGGAATACATGATTCTGTCTTCCGTTGCGACTCCGCGCCCGAGCTGATCTCCACATCGCCTCCGGTCCCTTTTGCTCAGACGATGAGAATCTCAGCCGCTAAGGTGAATTGTGTGGGGGGCGCTCGCGGAAGGCCCCGTAATCCTGAGGAGGATTCATGACTGGATTCAAGCTTGTTCTGCTCTCGGCTGTTGCTGGATGCTTCCTGATGGCAACCGCTCCCAAAGCAACGGCTCAAATTGCCGTGGAGATTGGCGCTGCGCCCGATTGCCCCTATGGCTACTATGACGCCGCACCGTATAACTGCGCTCCCTACGGATACTACGGACCAGAATGGTTTTCGGGCGGTATCTTCATCGGCAGCGGCCCGTGGTTTCATGGCGATAACAACTTCCGCGGCCACGTGAACAACCGTTATCATCCCGAACACGGTTATAGAGGCGCAACCCCGCAACGCGGCGAGAAGGCCGAGCCTTCCCGGCGTCTCGACAAGGTCTCGCACTTCAAAGGAAATGAAGTTCGGGATGGCCGCGGCCACGCAGTCGGAAACAAACGCTAAAGCCATTTCACCGATTGCGCAAAGTTTTGAGTGCTCCAAGCCCGGGGTCCCCACGGATTCGGGATCCCCGGCGAGCGGTCGTTGCTCGCTGGGGTGAAGGGACATGTCTTCGTCCGTGGGGTGGAGTTCCGGATTCTCATACCTGGGAGACCACGAACCCCAACCAGCGGCCTTGCCAGTGGAACCCGTGTCCGCAACCTCGCTGACCCGCCAATCCGCTGACACGCAAAAGTCCACGCCCCATAGTCAGGAATTTCTAAAAAATCGCCTTGGTCAGAGAAATTCGCCCTTTCTTCGGTTCTTCTCCCCATTCCCTACTGACGTCTTCGCAGCCGAAGCATAGAAAACCGTAGCGTCTCAGCTCACCATTTCATGCAAAACCGGACAGCTACAGAGCACCAATTTCTCCGAAACCGGTGACCAATAGCTGCTCAGTTCGGAGGTAAACCGACTATTAGAGCAATATCATGATAGCTGTACCCGGTTCTGACAGGTTCTGAACCAAGCTGTGGCGTTTTCCGAGGAGAGATGAGGTAGAGCCTTTCGGATGGCCTGGTAGAGATCATGG
>Ga0326727_10003641_pt1 | contig 48640 bp, 36 predicted proteins | sample MB2enrmetagenome_FD_207643 | JGI IMG/M metagenome (GOLD analysis project Ga0326727, IMG submission 207643) | Lab enriched peat soil microbial communities from McLean, Ithaca, NY, United States - MB29MY | ecosystem: Environmental > Terrestrial > Soil > Wetlands > Peat | place: USA: New York... | reverse complement strand
CGGACCCCGGCTTGACACCCGTGGAGGACGCGGTGCGGCGCAGCGGAGCCACGGCGCTCTACCACCACGGAGAAGTCACCGACCGCCTTTTCCGCGCCGGCCAGATGGACCAGGTGCAGGAGTACACCAAGAAACTCCGCCAAACCGGGGTGCGGGTGGGCATCGGCACGCACAAGCCGGAAGTGGTGGAATACGCGGAAGAGCGCGGATGGGACGTGGATTTCTATCTGCTGTGCGCCTACAATCGCACGCGCACCCCGGAGGAAATCCGCAAGCTGCTGGGCGTGGTGCCGGTGCCTGCGGGGGAACTTTATCTGGAAACCGATCCTCCCCACGCCTACGAGGTGGCGCGGAAAACCTCCAAGACCTGCTTCCTGTTCAAAGTCCTCGCCGCCGGCCGCGTGGCGCGGTCTCCGGAAACGGTCGACAAGGCCTTTAAGGACGCCTTCGACAACATCAAGCCGCAGGATTGCATCGTGGTGGGCATGTTTCCCCGCTTCAAAGACGAAGTGAAGGAAAACTGCGACCGCGTTCGGCGGATTCTGAACTACAACTCCTGACGAGCCAATCACCGCAGAGGCGCGGAGGCGCTGAGGTTCGAAAACGAGAGAGCTTTTCTCTGCGCCTCAGCGGCTCTTCGGTGAAAATTCATAATCCCGAATTCATAATTCATAATTGATTTGCCTCCTTCGCAAATTCTCTCATCCACGAAAATAAACCGCCGATTAAATATGTGTGGCGGGGGTGCGGAAACGTCACCTCCACGGGGCGGGGACGTACCCGCCCGCGCCGTCGATGTGCATTTGAATTGGGAGGAATGCAGGGATGACCAGGTACAACATTATTCTATTGCTCGTGGCCATGTTCGGCTCGGGACTGTTGGGCGGAGCCGCCAACTATCTCCTCTTATATAAGGATGATCCTGAATACGCCAACCGTTCGCGGAGCTTCGTCTTGGGGCTGGTGGCTTCCCTTCTTGCCCCCCTCTTTCTCAAGACCATTTCCACCGATATGATCGATCGGATCTCGACCATTCGCTACGGCTCGGGAATCCCCTTCGACTTCTTCGTTTTTTCCAGCTTTTGCCTGCTGGCGGCCGTCTTCTCCCGAACCTTTGCGGAGACCGTGGCCAAGCGGCTGGCGGCGGAAGTGGAAAGGGCCAAGCGGGAATCCCAGGAAGCCCAGAAGCGCGCCACCCTGGCGGAAGAGAAGGCCAGCCAGGCCGAGCCCGTGCTTCGCCAGGAAATGGAGCAGCGCACCGAACCCCTGCCTCCCTCCGCGCGCGGCATCCTACCGGCATCCCTGCAGGACCTTCCCATCGACCACACCGACCGGGAGCTACTCACGGCACTGCTCAAAGGACAGTATTCCTATCGGACCATCGCCAGCCTCGCCGCCGAGGTTCAGATGGAAGAGCCCGATGCAGTAAAACGTTTGGAGAGAATGCGCGAGCACGCCTTGGCCGGCAAAAAGGCCACGCCCACACGTAACCTGTGGTTCCTTACCGATAAGGGCTGCAATTGGCTGGAAGCCCAAGCCCCCGGCGATGAGTCGCCCCACGGCCATAGCGTGATGTAACGCGCGGGCCGCCCTCCAAGCAGGTATTGATTTTCCGCTGATGCGCCGGCGAATGCGGGACAAAAAAGCGGAAGGCTTTGCCATATCCCGGCGCCGGCCGGGGAAATCACGTAATGGCAAATCTCGTAGCGCAGGCCCCCGGCCCCGATCAATCGGGATCTCGCCCGCTGTATACGTCTAAGAAAACAATTTCACGCAAAGACGCCAAGGCGCAAAGGCCGCAAAGAATATTTGCTTAGTTTCCTTAGCGCCCCCGCGTCTTTGCGCCTTTGCGTGAAATGTTCTTGTTCTTCTCGAAATGGTTTCACACCTTCGCAACCCGTGGAATCATCAACGCACAGTATGAGCCTCCATCGGATCGGGGTGAAATCATCATTCTACCTGGTTAGGACAGGTCGCCGCGGCGACACCGCGGCTTGTATCTTGGTTCCGCTTTAGAGACTTCTGTTGTATCTTGTTTCCCCTTATAGACCCCATCCGCTGACGGAAAGGTGGTGAAGGAACAATGAAAATGATGGGTAGATTGACACGCCGCGAATTCTTACAAACCGGCGCCACCGCCGCGTTGGCAAGCAGGATGGTGACGGGCAAGGCGATGGTCCCGTCTGCCGCCCGGGGAGTTCCCGAGCCGAAGAGAAGTTCGGCCATCAAGTACATCAACCCACAGGTTCCCACCCTCCAGCTTCCGGTGTATAGCGGCAGGCGATACGACGCCCGCGTACCGGATACGCTGGACATGGCTGAGCGGGCGGCGCTCGCCGTCCACGGACTGACCGGCCCCACCGATCCGGAAGCGGACTACGAGATATACTGGTTTGCAGTCTTTGGCAACAATCCCCCGTACATGTATCACGACTGGAACGACCACGTGCAGGTGAAGTTTCACGAAGCCCTGCCCTTAATGCGCCTGGCCAGCGGCAGCCATTTGAATGAAGAAGTGGACCAGCGTTGGATGGAAATTCTGGTGCAAATGCAGGGGCCGGATGGATTGCTTTATTACCCGCGGGTGGGGCGGCCCTGGGTCAACAGAGGGATTGCGGACGAACAATTCGGTGCCATGCCCGCCGGGGAGCACTTTACGGAACCGTTTGCCCACGGACGGCTGCTAGGAGCCCTGGCTCTTCACTACAAGCTGACGGGCGATGAGTTCTGGCGCCGGGTGGGAGAGAGAGTCGTCGATGGCCTGACCAAACAAGCCGTCCACCGCGAAGGCTATGCCTATTTTTCCACCGGGATGTTTGGAGTGAACCAGGTTTCGGATCCCAAGGTGGCGCCGGAGAGCCTCAATCCCTGGATGAACATGACGTTTGGCTGGATCACGATCGGGCTGGCGCAATTCTACCGTGCCACCGGGTACGAGCCGGCCTTAACCCTGTCCGGCGAGCTGGCCAGGTATATGCGCGATCACAGCAAACTTTATGATGCGGAAGGACGCTTTACCAACATTGCCTTGCATTTTCATGGTCACCTGCATCCGCTTCTCGGCATGTTGGAATATGGCATAGCGGCAGGCGATTGGGAGATGGTCCAGTTTGTGCGCCAGGGCTTCGAGTTCGGGATTGCCAACATGTGGCCGATGGTCGGGTATGTCTCCGAGGTCATCAACCCCCAGGGATATCAAAACTCGGAAATCTGCGGAGTGGCCGACATGATTCACATGGCCCTGAAGCTGACCCTGGCGGGCGCGGGCAACTACTGGGACGACGTGGACCGATGGACGCGCAATCAGTTTGCGGAAGGACAGTTGACGAGCTCGGAATGGGTAGCCCCGATGGTGAAAGACCAGCCCGTTAACCTTAAACCTCTCGACCATGGGACCGGCGCGACCGCCACCGAGAAGGTGCCGGAAAGGTGCGTGGGAGGGTTCGCGGGATGGCCCTCGGCCAATGATTGGCAGGGGAATAAGCATGCGAGCATCATGCATTGCTGCACAGGCAATGGCACTCGGGCGATCTACTTCGTGTGGGAGAGCATTCTCCGCCCCGAGCAAGGCAAGCTCCGGGTAAACCTTTTGCTTAACCGCGCCTCTCCCTGGGCGGATGTGGATAGTTACATTCCCTACGAGGGGCGTGTCGATGTGAAACTCAAATCGGATTGTGAACTCTCGGTGCGAATTCCGGAGTGGGCAACCGCGCAGGAAACGCAATGTGCGGTGAACGGCAGAAACCGTCCGTTGTCTTGGGAAGGGCGCTATGCGATGGCCGGCAAAGTTAAACCGAAGGACGTCGCCACGCTCACCTTCCCGATTCCTGAGCGCAAGGACGTTCTGCGCATCCACGGACGTGATTACAGCCTGACACGCAAAGGCAACGAGGTGGTGCAAATCGACCCGCCCGGAAAGAATTGGCCTCTCTATCAGCGGGAACATTATCGGACGAACAGCGCTCGCTTTAAAACCGTGGAAAGGTTTGTCGCCGACCAATCGGTTGAGTGGTAAGAGGCCATACATGAACTACAATGTGTGCGCCACCCGCGAATTCTGAATTTCGAATCATTCGGAATTCGGAATCCGGAATTCAGAATCCGGAATCAGGCGTTATCTTCCCCGTCCTCCCCTGCTGAGAATGCGGCGTGGGGATTTGAGCTGGGGTAGCGCGGACGCAGGCGCCGTTGGCCTTCGTCCGCGGCTCTTCTGGCAAACAGGAGATTTAAGACTCGAATGGGAGGTTTCCAAGCGTGCACGCGGATAGCTTATACGTTGCTTTGCATGTAACCCGGTGGGCTGGTAAGAGGCAGCGCAGTAACCGCAGCCTTGTGGGCGCAGTGGTGGCCGCGCTTCTCATAGGAACGTGTGTCCTGGCGGCGGACAAGGGGATAGAGAAGACACCGCCGAAGATGCCAAAATTCACGATCTCGCAACGCACCACTGCGCCGTTGTTGAAGGCGGAGCGGCCTTACGAAGATTCGGAACTCAACGCCACCGCGATCATCCGGATCAAGGGTCAGTGGCGCATGTGGTATGAATCTTACGACCACACCTCGCAAGGCGACAACGACTCATACCTATGCTTTGCCACCTCGCGGGATGGCGTCCACTGGCAACGCCCCAATCTCGGGCTCGTGGAGTATGGCGGCAACAAGGACAACAACATCCTGATTGACGGCCGGAAGGCCGGAGGTATGCATGCCGCCACCGTTTTCCTGGATAAGCAAGCCCCGGCCAAGGAACGATTTAAGATGGTGTTCGCACGGGGTGAGGTCCTGACCAGCGGCGAAAGGGAGCCCGGCCGGGGATTCGGATACTACATACACGGCGCCACGGCGCCCGACGGAATTCACTGGCAGTTGATTCCGGAACCGCTCTTCCGAAAAAACAGCGACACCCAGTCCGTCTGCTTCCGCGATGGCAACCTCTATCGCCTGTATGTCCGCATGTGGACGGGAGGTCATTTCAAGGGGAAACGCGAGGTTGGCTACAGCGAATCGCCAACCTTCGGGAATTTCCCCACTCCTGTACCGATCCTCGCCCCCGATGCCCAGGACCCTGAGGACTTGCAGTTCTACAACTCCGCGGCGACCAAGCTGAAGAAGCACCTCTATGTCCTGTTCCCCTCGGGCTTCTACACCGGGGACCAGACGGTCCGGCCGCACCTGGCCGTGAGCCGCGACGGCAAAACCTTTGAACGCGTCGGCCGTGACGTGGTTCTGCCGCTCGGTGCCCCGGGCGCCTTCGACAGCAAAATGATCTTCGTCCATCCCGGCGCCATTCCCGGCGACCGGCCCCATACCTACTGGTTCTACTACGGCGGATATGACATCGGCCACGACGGAAAGGCGAAGTACTCCGGCGGCTACGGAAGGTACCTTCTGACGGTCGAGGAGTAGGCGGGCTGGCCGGGAATTTGCGGCGCAAGTCTACGTTTCTGCCCTCTGGACGAAGCGCGGAAACTAGTGGCTCTGTGTGTTCAGTCAGGAGACGGCGGCCAAATAGCGTGGCGTTACTCAGCGCCAGCGGGATTACGTTGTTCCCCGCACTTAGCTGGGCCAATCCGCCTTCTCTTCTACATCAGAGTTCAATCTCCAGACAGTTATTCCCATGTGGCTGGACCGGATGACCCGGCCCAATCGTTTGGCCTGTGTTTGAAACTGTGGGTGGCGAAGGAAACGGCGAATGAAACTTGCTGCCTCATATTGGCTCACTGCCAGAGAAACTATGCAGTAGTGGGCGTGGCAAAGAGGGCGACGGTAAAACCCAAGATCGCGAGTGAAGAAAGTTGAGCTTGTTATTCGGTGCAAGAGAGGGATGATCTCGGCATCCTACATGCCGGGCCTCCCGATCTCATGTCCTATCTGCCGGGCCCGAATGCGCCAGCCGCGCAATAGCTGTCGTTGATCCTCAGGAATATTCTCATCAAGTATATTCATTTGCCGGCGGGCACAAGCTCTTCCTTGTGATTTATCAGGATCTCCCGTGCCAGCCGCACGGACTCTGCGATCGCCTCATGACTGACAGCTCCGCGCCAACTTTCGATGATGGCTTGCCAAGCTATGCCGTTCGCCACTTGATCGAGGACATCGGCGACAAAAATGCGCGTCCCTCGAAACGTAGGCTGGCCGTGGCACACATTTGGATCAACTACAATGAAACGCCCGATAGATTTGGCCATGTTCTCGATTCCTCATGGAATGGTCAATCTTATTCAAAACGCTTCCCTTGATATTATACAGGCTGGGAAGACTGCCACCCAAACTAATCCACTTCCAGCAAAGCCGACTAATACATTATGCATGACATTCGGCCACAAAATTTTCGAACCGCACCCCAAAGCAGCCCGGCACTGACCAACCGACGGCGGATCAGCCCGCCCACATGCGGGAGATTCACCATCGGCAAGATTTCAAATACCTCCTTTATCGGAAAACCGGGAGTTGAGCCCCAAAGGGGGCATCAGGAAGCCGGCAGCGCGATCGCGCGGCATTCCGCACTTTTGACTTTTGCGTTTTGCCTTTTGACTTTCCTTTGCGGCTCCGCGGCTCCGCCGCTCCCCGCTTACCCGCCGGCGGCCGTGGCCCGCCGTCCGCCCTCATGATGTTTGACCCACGCCACCAGAGCTGCCAACAATTTCTGAATGTGCGCCTTCGTATCCTCATCCGTGAGGTTGCCCTCTTCGTCAAAGTGCCGTGTGGCGTTGGTGATCATGACCTCCGGCCGGTTGAGCGGATACATATTCAGGAATACAAACACTTGCCGCAAATGGTATTGCGCGCGCGATGTCCCCATCGCGCCCACGGAAGCGCCCATAAGCGCTACCGGTTTCCCCTCCCAGGCGCTATCACCGTAAGGCCGGGAAGCCCAGTCGATGGCGTTCTTAAGGACCCCGGGAATCGAGTAATTATATTCCGGGGTAACCATCAGGATGGCGTCCGCGCTGCGGATGCGTTGCTTGAACTGCACCACGCGCTCCGGCGGGTTTTTTTCATCATCTTGATTGAAGGGTGGAATGCCATCAAGGTCGAAGATCTCGAGGCTCACCCCCTCCGGCACCAGTTGTTGCGCCGCCCGCAGCGCGGCGCGATTGAGTGACGCCATGCGCAGACTGCCGGCGATTCCCAGAATGGTCATTGGCGTGTTCATTTCCACTCCTTGGTAATAGTTTCGGTCATGGTTTGTCGGAGCTGCGATACCCCAGGAGATTAATCTTACCGCGGAAAGCCACGAATATCAGATGAATTTATCTACGAATTAGGCTCTGCCGCGTGTCATACGGTCACCGCACCTTTCCCCGCGCGGCAATTTTCCAGCAACCCACCGCCTCGCCCTGGCGCAGCGTCAGGATCTCATCATGCATGTTCACCGTGGCGCAAACGTGGTTGGGGATGATCGTCACGACTTCGCCGACGCGAAAATTGTGCTTTGACTGCGTGATGTCCAGATGCCCGTGTTCTTCATTCAGCTTGATGAGCGATGCGTCGGGCGCTTCCACCACGTATCCGTAACCGGATTTCGGCCCCGAGCCCAGCAAGTCGGAAGAAAACGTCTTGGATCCGGCATCGATAATGGCGCGGCCGGTTACGGCGGTGGAAACCACGGTGGTTACCACACGCACCGCGCAATCCTCCAGACCGCACGCGCCCTGATAATAAGTATTCAGGTCGTTGTAAACATAGGTGCCGGGACGAATCTCCGTGAGCCCGGGGATCAGGTGGGCAAACTCCGCGGAGGGAGTGGAGCCGCCGGAAACGATTTCCACCGGCATGCGCTCCGCGCGAAATGCTTCGAGCCCTCGGGCCACGCGCCCGGCCACGTGTTCGGCTTCCGCGCGGCGCTGCTCCGGCGTACCCCAAACGTTGCCGAAAAAACTCATCAGCCCGCGAAACTTCAGTCCCGGCAATTTCTCGATGGCTTTCGCCAACGCCACCAGCGCCGGTCCAGGTTCAAGCCCGCAGCGGTGCGCGCCGGCGTCAAATTCCACCAGCACGCCGAGGGTGGCATTTTGCGCGGCCGCGGCTCGCGAAAGCTCCTGCGCCGCGGTTTCCGAATCGAGCGAGATCAGCAGACGGCGCGCGCGGGCCAAGCGGGCCAGCCGCCGAAGTTTTTCCTCCCCCATAATGGGATACGCCACCAGGATGTCGTCGAGCCCGGCGCGCGCCAGCACTTCCGCTTCCCCCACTTTGGCCACCGTCAGGCCGACGGCGCCGTGCGCAAGCTGGAGTCGCGCAATCTCCACTGTCTTGTGCGTTTTCGTGTGCGGGCGCAGGCCCACGCCTTGCCGGCGCCACAATTCCGCTCCCCGTTGCAAATTCTTTTCGAGGACGTCAAGATCCACCGTTAAGGCCGGAGTGGAAAGCTCTCGGGCAAGCATTGGCACCTCACTCTACTTCCTGCGCCGCTTGCTGACGCGCGCGACGCAATCGATTTCAATTTTGATCCTGGGGAGCTGCGCGCCCACCGTGGTGCGGGCCGGCTGGTCTTCCGTAAAAAACTGCTTGTAAACTTCATTCATCGCCGCAAAGTCCTTCATGTCGGCAAGAAATACGCCCACGCGCACCACGTCCTTCAGCGAACTCCCCGCCGCTTCCAGGATGGCGCGAATGTTCTGGAGCGTCCGGCGGGTCTCGGATTGAATGTCGCCGAATTCGAATTCGTTGGTTTGGGGATTCACGCACGCCTGCCCGGCAACAAAGACAAATCCGTCAGCAACGATGGCCTGGGAATAGACGCCTTTGGGTTGGGGAGCGTCGGAGGTACGGACCACTTTGCGCATGTTATCTCCTCGAAAGGGATTGGTTTTCTCGAAAGCCCCTCAGTATAATGAGCCACTTTGATTTGGTAAAGGCCGCTCCGCGCGGCACAAGAAATGGAGAAGCCCGCGTGCCCACGCCGCCACAGAGGTGGATGACCGACCTCGTGATCGTTCGCCATGGTGAATCGCAACGCAACGTGCGCCGCGCGCAGGCGCAGCAGGAAGGCGACTTGGAATACCACGGCGATGTCCGCGACATGGACGTGGCGCTGACCCCTCGCGGGGTGCGCCAATCGCTTGAAACCGGGAAATACCTGGGGCGGGAATTTCGCTTCGATCGCGTCTTTGTTTCACCGTACGAACGAACCCTCCAAACCGCCACCATTCTTCTGAAACAATTTCCCTACACCGTTGACTTGACCCTGGAAGAACGCATCCGCGAAAAAGAATTCGGCATCTTGGACGGAATGACCGGCCAGGGCATCCGCAGTAAATATCCGGACGAGTGGCGCCGCCGCGAGCGCGAGGGAAAATACTACTATCGTCCGCCCGGAGGCGAGAGCTACCCCGATGTGGCGCTGCGCGTGCACAGCTTTCTCGGCACGCTGGCACGCGACTGCCGCGAGCAATCGGTGCTGGTGGTGTGCCACTCCGTCGTGGTGCTCACCTTTCGCCGCCTGCTCGAGCGCTTGACGGAAAAGACCCTGCTGGCCATTGACCGCGACCCGGGCCAGGACGTCGCCAACTGCTCCATCACCTGGTACGCGTATGACTCCGGCGCCGGCCACCGCGGCCGCCTGGTGCTGCGCGAATTCAACGGTGTGCACTACCCCGCGAAATAAGCTTCCATGAATGGCTATTAATAGGATTTAATAGCTTGTCAAGCAAAAATCCGGGGCAGGGCTGTGCGTTGGAATTTCACGTTGTAGATTTTTCTATGGCCACACTTTCGAGGTCGTCATCGCCAAACGTTTTTGCTTCGGGTGGAGAATCTCATGCGCCCACCGAACTCCCGCGCGCCATCGGAACTCTGGGCGCAATCGCCATCGTTGTGGGCACGATCATCGGATCGGGAATCTTCATGGTGCCGCACGATGTGGCGCTCCAGGTAGGGTCCATCTCCACCGTCATCCTGGTTTGGGTGATAGGAGGAGTGTTGGCGTTGGCCGGATCGCTTTCCCTCGCCGAGCTCGGCGCGGCAACTCCGGAAGCGGGCGGTGTCTACATTTATCTGCGCGATGCCTACGGCAAGCTGGCCGCTTTTCTCTATGGCTGGGCGGCGCTGCTGGTGATTGAATCGGGCGGCATCGCGACCCTCGCGGTGGCGTTCAGCATCTACAGTTCCACCTTTTTCCCTCTTACCCCCCTGGAACGAAAACTGGTGGCGAGCGCGGTGATTGCGCTGCTGACGCTGGTCAACATTGCGGGGGTCAGGCGCGCCTCGGCGGTGCAGACCTTCTTTACGCTGGCCAAATTAACGGGCCTGGCCATCATCGTGGGCTTCGCCCTGTTCGCCCACCACATGGCGCCGGTTGCGCCCGCGCCAGGATATGCGCCCACACACACCACTCTGAGCTCCTTCGGCGTGGCGCTGATCGGAGTGTTGTGGGCTTATCACGGATGGCACCACTTGTCGCACGTGGCGGGTGAAGTGAAGGATCCCTCGAAGGTACTGCCACGCAGCTTCTTCGTCGGCGCGCTCATCGTTATTTTCGTTTATCTCAGCGCCAACCTCGCCTATCTGCGGGTCCTTTCACTATCCGTAATGGCGCAGGACGCCTACCAGCGCGTGGCGGCAAAAACCATGGAGATTCTCTGGGGCCCGCAGGGCGCAGCGTTTGTGTCCGGGTTGATCCTTTGCTCGATGTTCGGGGCGATCAACGGCAACATCCTGGGTGGGGCACGCGCCATCTTCGCCATGGCGCGCGACCGCGTCATGTTTCCCGCAGTGGGATGGATTCACCCGCGTTTTGAAACGCCGTACGTTGCCCTGCTGATTCAGGGAATTTGGTCCATCGTGCTGGCGGCCTTTGGCACCTTTGAGCAACTCTATACTGAGGTTATTTTCGTCGGCTGGATTTTCTACGCCGCAGCGGCGCTGGCGGTGGTCATTCTACGCCGGAAGCGCCCGCAATTGGCGCGGCCTTACCACGTTTGGGCTTATCCCGTATTGCCGCTGGCCTTTGCTGCCGCGGCGCTAATCATCATTATTAATGCGCTGGCGCGCAGCCCGCGCGAGTCGGGCATCGGTTTGGGACTCGTGCTCTTGGGGATTCCTATTTACCTAATTTGGACGCGCTTCCCTCGAACCCGCCAGAGCGCGTAAGAACGGCGTGATAATTTCTGGCTTCTTCGCAAAAGGATTTACTTGAGGTTTTCGGTAATGAGGTACTCGACCACCACCACGTCGTGCCAACGGCCCTCCAGAAGCGTGTGTTTTTCGTGCACGCCCACTTCTCTCCAGCCGGTCATGCGGCACAGCGTGCGGCCGGCGTCATTGTGAGCAACAAATCTTCCAATCAATTTGTAGTGCCCTTCCTTACGCGCCGCGGCTTGAATGGCGCGCATTAACTCCCTGCCCACCCCGTGCCGCCGGTAATCGCGGTCGATGTAGATGAGCAGTTCGGCGATGCCCTCGATGCGCGGCCGCACTTGATAAGGGCTGATCGACGTCCATCCCAAAACCCGTCCGTTCAAATCCGCCACCAGCAGTGGGTATTTCCCGGAGTGTTCCAGGACCCAGCGCGTGCGCTCGTCGGAAGTCCCCAGAAAGTTTTCGAAGGTCGCCAGGTGATCTTGAATCGCCTGAAGATAGATCCGGGCGATGTCGTGGGCGTCGCGCTCTTCAGCCGCCCGCACTTGCAATTGTGGGCGCGGCTTTCCCTGCATGGCGGTGGTGGAAGGCGATGACATAATCTTGACCTGTGCCATCATAACAAGACCCAGGGGGATTCACCAAGTCGGGATTCGAGACCGTCGAACTCCAGGAAGATTTCGATGCGGAGTCGAAACATCTACAAGGCCACGGCCCGCCCGCCTTGACTTCCGGCGACTTCGGAGCTTAAGATTCGTTCGATTGAATCTCCATCCCCGCTTTCCATAGGACGGTCTGCCATGATGCGTGGCGATTTGACCTTTGCTAGGAATGGCCAGTCCCGCCGGCTGGTGCTGGGCGTGTTGTTCATGTGCGTTGCGGCATCACTCTCCGCGCTGGCCGCACCGCAATCGGATTCCGATATCCCGCCGGATGCTACGCCGCAGATCCAGCAAATCAGTCCCGGTCAAGCCGCGCCGGGCGCCCACGTGAAGGTGGTCATCCAGGGGGGCAGTTTTTCTCCCGGGGCCTATGTGTCGTCGATTTCGCCCGCCATCCACGTGGAGTCCTCCAAGCGGGTCAGCGGAACGCAACTGGAAGTGCAACTGAGCGTCAGCGCGTCGGCACAACCGAGCACGGTGAGCCTGCTGGTCAGCAACCCGGCCAGCCGCGCCGCGGAAACGGCATTTAAGATCGTGCCCGGCCAGGCTCCGGCTGTCCCGGCGGGAGATGACTCGGAGCCAACCAAGCCAGCCGCTCCTGCGACACCCGCGCCGGAAGTCAAACCTTCTGCGCCGGCCACACCGGCAGTACACGTTGCGCCCCCTGTTCCTGCCGCGCCTGCCGCACCTCCTGCCCCCGCTGCGCCCGCGCCGGAGGTCAAACCCTCGCCCCCAGCCACGCCGGCAGTCCACGTCGCGCCCCCTGCACCCGCTGCGCCCGTGGCGCCCCCGGCCCCCGCTGCGCCTGCCACACCTCCTGCACCTGCCGCGCCTCCCGGACCGGAAGTGACGACGGTGGCGCCGCCCCGAGTCGGCCCGGGTTTCGATGTGGATTTGAAAATCACCGGCAAGAACTTTGCACAAGGCGCCAAGGTGAGCTTCGCCAACCCGGCAATCCGGGTAATAGGTGTCACATCCCCTTCGAACACAGAACTTACCGTGCACATCAAGGTTGCGGGTGACGCCACGCCGGGCGTCACAAGTTTGTTCGTGATTAACCCGGACGATAGCGAGGTGGAGGCCCCCTTTGAGGTGGCGGCGAAGGGCACCGTCACGCCTCCCGCCCCGCCGGTGCCGGGATCGCCTGCCACTCCAAGCACTTCCGATACCCAACGTTATGATGCTTTCCATTTGGGAAGTCCCGCGGAGGCCATTAAGGTTCACGGCAAGGTGAAGGGATCGCTGGTGGTATCGTCCGGGACAATCCAATATCAAGAGGATGGACAAACCCTCATCAATATATCGATAAGTGAAATCAAGGAAATTAAAACTTCCTCCGTGGTCCCAGACACGTTTCACATCACCCTGACATCTGGAAAGACCTATCATTTTGCCCCGGGGTCCTTGCGTGCTTCCGACGCCCGGGATCTTGTTGATTCGCTTCGCAAGGTGTTGCCACATTAACGGCGTGACATGAAGTTTTCGCAAGCCCTTGTGGGCCGCATCCGGAATGGGGTTTGGGAGGCAGGGCTGCTCTTGGTCCTGCCTCTGGCGTTTTATCGGGGTTTTGCCGAGCAGTTTTCCACGCCAAAGCTCTTCCTTACGAAAGGCCTCATCATCGTAGGCCTTGCAATTTGGATGTTGGGTTTGCTTTGGGGAGTGGGGCTCAAGCGAGCCCGATTCCCCCTGGGATTGCCTTTGCTCGCGTTCGGTACCGCGGCACTGATCTCCTGCCTCTTGAGCCCGGTTCCCCGTTTCAGTCTGTTAGAAGTTGAATTCGCGCTTTGCGGACCGGCCTGGGTATTGTTGCTGGCTTCCTGGGACCGGGGGACGTCGCCCGTTCGCAGAATTGCGGTATGGGTGGGACTGGCCGGGGGGTTGGCGGCGGCAATCACGCTGCTCCAGCGATTCGGGTTCGATCCCGTGCTCCTGGGGGGGTATCAGGTTGACTGGGGATCGATGGTGGCGCGCATGCGTCTGTACTCGACCTTCGGCAACCCTAACTTCGTGGGCGGCTACCTGATTGGAGCGATCTTCGCGGCGCTGGCACTGGCGGCGGCATCGAAAGTGCTCTGGGCCAAAGCGCTCTGGTGGGGCTTCGCCTTGATGATGCTGTGTGCCATCGTTGAAACAGGCTCGCGCGGGGCGTGGCTGGGATTGGCCGTGGGGCTGGCGGCCGCCGCAATAATTATCCTGCCTAAGAACGATCCCCGCCCCCAAGCAGTTCGGGCTTCTTCGGGTAGCATCAGGATGTCCGTCTCTCCTGTCGCGTCTTGGCCGATGGCGGTGCTGACACTCTCTCTGGCGGAGCGCGTGGCTGCGCAGCTCCGTGGCCGGGTTTATTTGTGGCGCTTCAGTTGGCCGATCTTTTGGCAGCACCCAATACTGGGTTCGGGTTGGGGCGCTTATCAACTCTTGTATCTAGAACTCCAGGGGAAATTCCTCGCTGCGCATCCCGAGTATATTGGCTACTGGACCAACAATCGCCTTGTGCATAACGATCCGCTGCAATTGCTTCTGGAAGCTGGATTGCTCGGGTTCGTGGCATTTGTGTGGGTTCTGTGGGTATTCGGCCGGGAGGCTCTTGCCGTGAGGCGCGAAGCTGCGGGCACTTGGCCTCGCTATGCGATTGCCGCGAGCGTGGGGGGCGTAACGGCCATCCTCGCAGACTCGCTTTTCAACTACCAGTTTGCGGTGCCGCCAACCTATATCTTACTTTTTACGCTCCTCACAATTCCAGCTTTGCTGCGCGGGGCGGAGGTTGATAAGGGAAGTGATGGCCCGCCTTTGCCAGCGCCGCCTGCATCCCCGACCCCCTGGCGGGCCACCCTGAAATTGGCGGGCAGTCTGGCGATCCTCGCGGCTGCTGGCGGGCTGTTGTTGCAGCAGACGCGCGTGCTGGCGTCGGAGCGCCTGTACCAAACCGCGTTGGACCTCGAAGATCACAATGACCTGACGGGCGCGGAAGAGGCCTTTCGGCACAGCGTCGAGCTGAATGATATGAACGGGCGAGCCCACTTTGGCTTGAGCCGCGTGCTTTACTCCCACAACCGCTCCTCAGAAGCCTTGGAGGAAATCTTGCGGGCGGAGCGGACCTACGCCGATTCGCATCAGGAGGTCCTGTGCGCCCGCATCCTGGACCAAATGGGAAGGTACAGCGAGGCGCTGGCGGCCTATCGCCACGCCCTTTGGCTGGACCCAACTTTGACCAGTGTGCAAGAGGATATCCAGCGCCTCAGCCAGCCGCGCTGACAAGCCTTTTCGCAAGGGTCCGTGGTCTCCGCATGCCGGCGGCCCTTACTTCTGCGAGCTCAGAATCTTCCACATCGTGCCGGCGAAGATCATGTCCTGCGAGGCCTTGGGCACGCCGCTGGCATCAAGCATTTTGTGGTAGCGATCAAGCTCCCGATCAAATTCGTCGAGTTCACCATTGAAGACATCCGAGCCGAAAACCAGGCGTTCAAAAGCATTGGGCGCGTTGGCGGGAGTGTGCGGGCTAACGACCCCCGACCACCAGAAGATGGACTTCCAAAACGTGGGGTCATCCTGCTTCTTGATGAGTGAGGATCCTGAGAGGTCGAAGTAGAGGTTGGGATTCCAACGCGTGACTTCCGCCGCCCAGGCATAGTCAGGGTTCCCCAGGTGGGCTCCGATGATGGTGAGCTTGGGGAAGCGCCGGGCGATGGCATCGAGAGTTGTGGGCCGCATGCGGTCCACGCTGACGTCCGAGGGAATCTCCGGGGTGGCTCGCATGAGGATGCCGGTATGGAAAAGGAGAATCATCCCATACTTTTCCGCGCGTTCGTAAATGGGCCAATAGCTCCGATCGTCGTAATTCTTGAGTGGGCCGAGTATTTCGCCCAGACCACGGAAGCCCGCAGCGTGGAACCGATCCAGAAGCTCCAGGGCAAGGGGATCATCAAGCTGGATCTGCCCCATCCCCATGATACGGTTGGGGTGCTGGGCGATGAACCCTTTCACGCTGGCGAGGTCCTTGGGGTCGGTGAGGAGGAGGGCGAGGCCATCCACAGAATCGAGCTTAGCGACCAACTTCTCCAGGAATGCCGGATCGCCATTATAGTGGACGTGCACATCGACCAGCCGGGGCGGGGTGGTCTGCGCCAGGAGCGTTCCCAGGCTGGCCAAAAGCCCAAGCGACACTGACAAGAGGCGTGATCGAAAACTCATAAGGCACCTGTTTGGGTGAGATTGTTTGCCGGGGTATGCTTTTCGCACCCTCAGGCCCTATGTTACAATAATGTTTCATTTATAGTGCGGGTTCATTAAGCGGAGTACCTTCATGAAACGGTACGGCGAGCATCGGTTTCCGGGCAAGCTTTTCGTGGTGGAGGGAATCGACGGCTCAGGAAAATCCACCCAACTCATGCTTCTGCACCAGTGGCTGCAAGCGGAAGGCTACGGAGTGGTCTTCAGCGAGTGGAACTCCTCGCCGCTCGTCCGCGAAACCACCAAGCGGGGCAAAAAGAAGCAGATGCTCACCCCCTCCACCTTCTCCCTGATCCACGCCACGGACTTTGCCGACCGCATGGAGCACAACATCATACCCTTGCTCAAGGCCGGGGCCGTGGTGTTGTGCGATCGTTATATTTACACGGCGTTCGCGCGTGATGTGGTGCGCGGCATGGACCCGCAATGGGTGCGCGAGCTTTATAGTTTCGCCGTGAAGCCCACCGCTGCGTTCTATTACCGCGTCCCTCTGGACGTTGCCATGAAGCGTATTCTGGACGGGCGCAGTGGGGTGAAATTCTACGAGGCGGGGATGGACCTGAGCTTGAGCGAGGACCCCGAGGAAAGTTTCGGCATATTTCAGGGCCGAATCCTGGATGAGTACGAGAAAATGGTTCCGGAGTTCGACCTGACCACGGTGGATGCTACCCTTCCCATCGAAGAGCAGCAGACTTATATGCGGCAGATTGTGAAGGCCAAACTGGCCCAAGCGAAGAGATTGAGGGTAGCGCCGTGAGAGAGATTTATGCGGCCCCTCTGCCGGGCATGAACCTGGCGGAGATGCCTGGCAAACTGATTGTGATTGAAGGAACGGACGGCGTGGGCCGGTCAACTCAAATCCGGCTGCTGCGTCCGTGGCTCGAGCAGCAAGGCCGGGCGGTTCTCGACACCGCCATAAAGCGCTCCGAGCTTGCCGGCAAGGGCATCCAGCAAGCCAAAGAGGGGCACACCCTGGGGCGCATTACCCTGAGCTTGTTCTATGCCACTGATTTCGCTGACCGCCTGGAACACGAAATTGTTCCGGCATTGCGGGCGGGTTTTGTGGTGCTCACCGACCGCTATATCTATTCCTTAATGGCGCGAGCCATCGTGCGAGGTGCTGACGCCCGGTGGATTCGAAATGTCTACGGATTTGCGCTGAAGCCGGACGCCACCTTTTATTTGCGCATTGGCGTGGACGATCTGATCCCCCGCGTGGTCTTCTCGCGGGGGTTCGATTACTGGGAATCCGGGATGGATATTCATCCCAGCGAGGATATGTACGACAGCTTCCGGAAGTATCAGGCCGAGTTGCTGACGGAATTCGAGCTCCTGGCAAAGGAATACAATTTTGAGGTCATCGATGCCACGGCCGACGCGCGCATGGTGTTTGAACACCTGCGGGCGGGAGTGGCGAGGGTGTTGAGCGGCGAGCCACGCGAACCACTCTTTTCCGTTGCCACCCCGGCCGGGGAAGTTCCGGAAGCAACTTCCAAGAAGGTGTTGGAAATGCCCACGCCGGTCAAGCCCGCTGCTTCTACTTCGGAGGAACCCGCGCCCGCGGTTCAGGCTTTGGCAAAAGCGGCGGAGGGCGACACCAAGAGGTAGGAGACCCACTCCTTCAATCGACGCATTTCCGCGGATTCCCGGGACATCCGGGAATACTTCTCCTCAAACCCCACTTTATTTTCCCGGTTGCGCAGGATCAGCTTTTCCACTTCCATTGCCAGGGACAGGTGTTCCCGCAGGAATTCCGGCCGCGCCAGCATTTCAATCATCATCTGCTCCAACACTTCCAGGTCATGCCAATCTCCCAAATGCTTCTGGAGCTGGCGGAGCCACGCCAGAGCGTCGGCGCTGCCGGCCACGCCGAACTCATGGAAAACCTCCAGGAGATAGCGCAGCCGCTTGGTGGCAATGCGCGCCCCGTGGATAATTTCGGGACGGGAATGTCGATGCGATTGCGCGATGTGGTCTTCAAAATTGCTCCAGGCGGATTCCAGAGCGTCGGTCAGGTCCTTCGCGAAGGCGGGATGCGGCGCACTTGATCCGTGGGCGTGATGCTGCGCAGTGTGATCGTGCGCCTTGTCATGAAGGAGAAATTCCTTGAGGTTTACATAAAAGACGGCGAGGTTGATCTTGCCGAATTTGCGCATGGCACGCAGGAAACTTTCCGACCTGTGCATCAACAGGAAATGTTGCACAGCCGTCCATGCCTCGCGCCGCGCCGAGCGCTTCCTTCCCAGCGAACGCCCCACAATCTCCAGCAGAACGTCACAATTGCGCACGTCCCCCAGGGCTTGGCGGCAGCGGCGAATCTGGCGGCGCAACCGGCGCAACTCCTGCGGGCGGGGTTTGGAGTAAAGCAGGTCGAGCACTTGCTGCATTCTTCGGCTGGCCACGCGCATGTCGTGAATGGCCTCGGCATCGTCACCTTTCAGGACCTTGGCTTCGTGGGACATGAAGCGGTTGAGTTGCCGCAAGGCCAATTCGCGGACCTTCTTGCAACCTTCCTCATAGGGCAGCAGCAATGCGCCCTCGGGCGCCGCAGGTTCGGTCAGGAACTCCGGGTCGACCGCAGTGGGTGTGGGAGTTTGGGTCAATTCATCTTGCATGGCACGTGCCTCGAAAAAGGGGAATACTTCGCCCCCCGTGGGGTTGCGGGAAGTAATTCATCAGCGCGGACCCCAAGGATTCCCAAAAGGGTATCTCGATTTAAGGAGACTATAGTCTACCGCGCAAAGGGCGAAGATACAATGGCGTCAATCATTAGAAGGAAGGGGCCAGGCGGAGGCCTGGCCCCTGGGAGGGTACGGCGATAATTGGCCGTTTGGTTAGAATTTCAACTGCAAAGACAGCATGATAACCCGGGGATCGTTTCCCTGGGAGCCCCCCGGAGGCCCTACCATACCAAAGTTGGCATCGGTGGAAGTTGTGTCCATCTGACCGTACCATTCCGAGCTGTTAAAGGCATCGATAGCGTCGGCGCGGAAGATGAGTGTATAGCGCTCTTTGATATACGTTTCCTTCTTAATGCTCGCATCCAGGCGGTGGAATCCCACATAGCGAACCCCGCTCATGAAAGGACTCCACTCGTAAAGCTGGTCAGGCTCCGTTTGCTGCCAAGCGGGAGTGGTGTCGACCTGCCAGGAGTTTGTCCCTCCTGCGCAGTCCACTTTGGCTCCACTGAGGTTGAGGTAGCAGGTGTTGAACCAGTGAGTCAACGTGCGGTACGGAGTTCTCTGATTGGCACCCAGGATGGGCATGACTCCCGAGGGCGTGGGCGCCGGGGGACCATCCTGGAGCATGGGCGTGGCACTGATGTCCCAACCCGAAACCAGGCGGCTCACCACCGGGTTGGTTTGATTGAGGAAGCGCTTCCCCGGGCCAAAGGGCGCGTAGTAAGCCATATTGACCTTCACTTCGCGGGGAATGTCATACTGGCAATAGGTCTGTTGCGGAACGGAGTCTTGCGCGTTCAGGAACCCCAGCGCTTGTAAGCACTTCGACCACGTGAAGCTGGCCCGGAATTCCAGGCCCATCGACATCCGCTTGGTCACTTCGAACTGCATACTATTGTAATGGGACCTCCCGATGGGAACCCAATCCTCTGTAACCCCCGAGAATTGAGGGTAAGGAAGCAGCAATTGCGACTGCGCAACCGTCGAAGTGAGCAGGTAGTTGCCCGCCGGCACCCCTGGAGCGTACTGCGCGGGCAGATTCCCATAGAAGGGGTTGGTAACGGACTTAGTCAGGTAAGTGTACGTTGCAGGACCACCACCGCCCGGCGCAGTGGTGTTGTACTGGAAGCTCGGTGTGTAAGGCAAATCCGCCAAGGGAAGGTAATTGAGGTTCTGGTTGACGTTCAACCGAGTCGCGTGGCTGCCCACATACGCCAAGCTCACCATCCAGTTTTGCCCGAACCGGTGCTGGAACTCCAGCGAGTACTGCTGGGTTCGCGGGATATCCACGTTAGGATCAGGGAAGGTGATGCCTTGCCCGATGTTGGTAGCCAACCCGTATTTGGACCCCACGAGGGGTACCAGACCGCCAGGGAACGGATTGGCAAAGCTGACGCTGGGGTTCAAGATGCCCGGAGTCACAGGCGCGGCCATGGGGGTGGTCTGGGTGAACCCCGGAGCGGCGCCCGTATTGAGGAACTGCTGGGCGTAGATTATGCCCCAGCCGCCACGGAGCAACGTGTCGTGCCCCAGATCGTACGCGAACCCAATGCGCGGCCCGAAGTTGTCATACTTCCGGTTGTTGACGCCGCTGGGAGCGCCTCCCACGCCGGCGAACGTCGGACCTCCCAACAACGCACCCAGCGTCGACAGGGTGCCACCGGCATTCGTGTACGACGGGAAGGATCCCAGGGGGCTCGGGCAGGAGAAGCAGAAGCCATTGAGCAGCCGGTTGTATTTTTCATTCACGGGACCGGCATAATCCCACCGGAGACCCATGTTGACCGTTAACTTTCGGCTGAGGTGGTAATCATCCTGGACAAACAGCGAGTCTTCGTGCATCCAGTACTCGGGGAAGCTAGGCTCGTTAATGTAGGTGGCGCTCCCGGCTGAATTCTGATACGGATATCCGAGCTCAAAATCCGCCAAGCCATAACCGGTCGGACCGGTGGAACCGCTCGGGTTCTGGTCGGTGAAGTAACCGTTGAAACTGAAAGTCCCATTGATCGCGCCCGGACTCTCAACGTAATTGGCGAGGTCAAATCTCTGGAAACCGAAGCGGAGGTTATGCTTGCCGCGCGTGTGGGCAATAACCACCTCGGTGGTCCAAATATCGTTGGCAGTATAACTGGTGGGGGTAGACGACGCCCCACCCATCTGCGAAATCGACATCACGGGGAAGTAGTGACCCACCTCGCTCTCGAATACCGGGCCGAATCCCAACGACGCCGCGTCCGTGGCCGCAGCGTTGGCATTGCCGCCGCCGTTGGGGTAACGGTCCATGCCGGTACGGAATTCCAGCACCGTCGTGGGGGTGAACGTATGGGTTAGCTGGAGGACATAGAACTGATTGCCCCGGAACAGGGGGTTATTGCCGGCGGTCTCGGCAGGATTCATGTAGGTCGTCGTCGAGTAAATATAGCCGGTGGTTTCCGCCAAATCGTTTTCGGAATACTGGAAGTAGGCGTGGGTCTTGTCCGTGAAATTCCAATCGAGGCGGCCAGTACTCTCCGGGAAGATGTCTACTAACTTCCGGGAATTCGAGATATTCGAAACATTTCCCTGAAAGGTACCGCAAAGACCGGCGTTAATTCCGGTCTGCGCGGAAGTGACACCGGCGGGGCAGGCACTCGTAACACCCGTGGTGTAGGGGAGCGGAATGAAGGATATCACCTTGGCCGCGATGGGGTTGATGAGGGTGGGGTTGATAACGTTGGCCGCCGAGAAGAAGGTGCCGCCGGTTTGGGTCCGGCACGGGGTGCTAGGTGAAGAAGCACACGTGGTGGTCGTCGTGGAAGGATCGTAAAGCTGAACCTGGGCGCTTCCACTTAGCAATCCGTTGAAATTGCCTTGCCTTTCCGCTGCGGTCGGTACGGCAGCCGTATAGTTATAGGGTTGAACTTCCCGGATGTCCTGATAGGCGTAGTAGACAAAAATCTTATCCTTTTTGACCGGTCCGCCGACTTCCCCGCCAAAATAATTCAAGTGCCAGGGTTGACGACCCGTTCCATTGAGGATGTTGGTCCAGAGTTCCGCATTCAGGATGGTGTTTTGCACGTAATCGTAAGCATGCCCGTGCCATTGGTTGTTGCCGCCCTTGGTGAGGGTATCGACATGGCCTCCCGTGCTCCATCCGAACTGAGCGTCGAACATGGTGCCCTGGACGGTAAGTTGGTCAACGGTGGACGCGATTGGGCTGAATCCTGTCGAGCCCCCACCCGCATTGACGGAAACGCCGTCCACCATCACCTGATTGCCGCTTTGTTGACTGGTCTGGAGGTTGCCGCCTTGGGTTGACTGCCCGCCGTTGATATTTTCGTCTGTGACTCCGGCGTTGTCCCACGGGCGGACCTTGCGGTTTCCCCCCGTGTCGGTTACCCCCGCAATCGTCCAGGTGGCCGTAATGGTGTTCAGACCCCGGAACATTTCCGGGTCGAGCGAGATGTTGGAAATCGTCGCGGTCCGATCCCCCGACTCCATCTGTAGAATCGGGGCGTTGGCCGTCACGGTGATCGACTGGGTCACCGCGCCGAGTTGCATACTGACATCAACGACCGCCTTTTGATCAGCGAGCAGCGCGATTCCCTGCTGTTCGTATTTCTTGAATCCTGGCTTTTCAACCGTCAGGGTGTAGTTCCCGATCGGTACAAAGGGAAGTTGATAAACACCGGCGGTGGAAGAACCCGCCGTGTAGACCGCCCCCGTCGTGGTGGAGGTTAATTTGACGATCGCCCCACTCACCGAGGCGCCGGAGGGGTCAATTATGTGTCCGGTGATACTTGCTCCGGTCTGCTGCGCACCCAGGGGCAGCGGGAGAAAGGCCAGAAGCATAAGAAGAAATGCGATCCTTTTAAACACTGTCATCCTCCTTCTGATTAAAGTCCTCTGCTCGACCTAAGACCCAACGCAATTGGACAAAGCTCAGCCCCGAGGGAAATAAGTTAGCTCTCCCGGGGTAAAAATAGCGGATTGGCATTCTTAATGCGCGCGTGGGAGACATATTCCGTCCTGTCACGGCGCGATCTATTCGGAGTCCGGCCCAACAAAAGCGACGCGAGTCTTCAACAAATCTGGACTCGGCAAGTGTTCGCGGGTTGGAAATGAAGGCTCATCGCTAAGAAAAATGACGCAAGAATCACAATAACAAAACACAACACCTTATTGCGAAACATCGGTAACAGTACATCCTGTTTGCGCAATGTCAAGTGTTTTCTAGCTGAGAGTTGACACCCTGGCGGTTGCCCAGGATGGGCGGAAACTTAGGCCGACGAAGGGTAGCGCGCACCGGTTCAGGAGGGCCGCAACTTTCCGATGCCATAGGTACTGCGCCGTAGGATCAAAAAAGCAAGGCCGAGGTACCCTTGTGAAGGGATCGGACTTGGATAAAGCTTCACTATTTTATGTAAGTTATTGAAAATACATAAGAAATATTTCTTGACATGAACACACTCATATTTTATTATGTCTAAGTACTAAGGAAAGTTAACGTCCAACAAATGGAGGCACACTAACATGGCGATTGTTCGATGGGAACCCTTACGAGACTTGATGACGACCCAGCGTGAATTTGACCGCTTGTTCCGCGAAGCATTCTCTCCCGAGGGAGAGGTTTCGACCCGGACTTGGGCGCCGCCCGTGGACATCTACGAAAACGGCGATAGCTTGGTGCTGAAGGCAGAGGTGCCCGGCATCAACCCCGACGACGTGGAGATCCGCGTTGAGGACAACACCCTCTACATGAAGGGTGAGCGCAAGTTCGAAAAAGAAGTGAAGGAGCAGAATTACCATCGCGTCGAGCGTTCTTATGGAACCTTTACGCGCACCTTCTCGCTTCCTAACAGCGTCGATGCGGACAAGGTTTCGGCCAATTACAAAGATGGCGTTCTGACGCTGACGATGCCGAAGAAGGAAGAAGCGAAACCGAAGACAATCAAGATCAACGTCAGCAAGAACTAAGACGGCTCCTCCGTGCGGGCGGGGCTCGGCGACCGACCCCCTGCCCCTCCCGCATGGCGGGTTTTTTCGCCGCGTCGCGAGCGCTGGGACAGTCTGAACGTCCTGGCAGTCTCGGACGCGGTTTTTCTTTCACCGGACTTGCGGCGCGGATGGGTTCTATATACGCCGCGCCAAATTGGGTACAATTGAAAAAGAGCTGTTAGCGATCAGCCGTCAGCAATCAGGTAATACAAATGAACCGCAAGGGTCTTCGTTGAAAGCTGAATGCTAATAGCTGAACGCTCAAGGGGATTTCACTATGGCGACACGATTTGACAAATTTACAGTAAAGGCGCAGGAAGCGCTCCAGTCGACGCAGGAGATTGCCGGCCGTCACGGCAACCAGCAAATGGAGCCGATACACCTATTGCTCGCATTGGTGCAGCAGCCCGAGGGCATTGTCCCGGGAATTTTGCAACGCTTGGGCACAACCCCCGCCGCGGTGAGCCAGGAAGCCACCAAGGTTGTCGAGGCACTTCCCAAGGTGGGCGGCTCGACGGACCAGTTTATCTCGCCGGCCTTGAAGGAAGTGTTTGACCAGTCGTTCAAGGAAACCGAGCAGTTCAAGGACGAATACGTTTCCACCGAGCACCTGCTGTTGGCTCTGGCCAGGAAATCGAGCGACCCGGCGGGGCGCATCCTGAAGCGCTTGGGCGTCACGCACGACGCCATTTTGCAGGCGCTGGTGGCCGTGCGCGGCACGCAGCGCGTTACCGATCAGAATCCCGAGGCCAAGTACGAGGCGCTGGAGAAGTACGCGCGCGACCTGACGGAACTGGCCCGCCGCGGCAAGCTTGACCCGGTGATTGGCCGCGATGAGGAAGTCCGCCGCGTGATCCAGGTGCTTTCCCGCCGCACCAAGAATAATCCCGTGCTGATCGGCGAGCCCGGCGTGGGCAAGACGGCCATTGTGGAAGGCATCGCGCAGCGCATCGTGGCGGGCGACGTCCCGGAATCGCTCAAGTCAAAGCGCATCGTGGCGCTGGATCTGGGCGCGATGGTGGCGGGTTCGAAGTACCGCGGCGAGTTTGAAGACCGCTTGAAGGCCGTGCTCAAGGAGATTGAAGAAGCCAGCGGCCAGATCATTCTCTTCATCGACGAACTGCACACCCTGGTGGGGGCGGGAGCTGCGGAAGGTTCGATTGACGCTTCCAACATGCTCAAGCCGGCCCTGGCGCGTGGCGATTTGCGTTGCATTGGCGCCACCACGCTCAACGAATACAAGAAATATGTGGAAAAGGACGCGGCGCTCGAGCGGCGTTTCCAACCCGTCCAGGTGGGCGAACCGTCGGTGGAAGACACCATCGCTATTCTGCGCGGCCTGAAGGAGCGCTACGAAACTCACCATAAGGTCACCATCAAGGATTCAGCCATCGTCGCCGCGGCGGTGCTTTCCAATCGTTATATCTCTGACCGCTTCCTGCCCGACAAAGCCATCGACCTGATTGACGAAGCCGCTTCCGGTCTGCGCATCGAAATCGACTCTATGCCGGCCGAGATCGACCAGATTGAGCGCCGGGTGACGCAGCTTGAAATCGAGCGGCAGGCGCTGCGCAAAGAAGATGATGCGCCTTCGCGAGAGCGTTTGCAGGCGCTGGAAAAGGAGCTCGCCGGGCTCAAGGAGAAATCCCACCAATTGAAGTTGCGCTGGAAGTCGGAGAAGGAAGTCATCGCGAATATTGGCAAGCTGAAGGAAGCCATTGAGCAGGCGAAGATCGAGGAAGCGCGCGTCACTCGCGAGGGCGACCTGAACAAAGCGGCGGAAATCCGCTACGGCAAGCTGGTGAGTCTGGAGAAAGAACTCGCCGCCGCCAACGCCAAGCTGGAGAGCATCGACAAGACGGGCCGCATGCTCAAGCAAGTCGTGGACGAAGAAGATGTGGCGCGGGTGGTCTCCCGCTGGACCCACATCCCCGTCACCAAGATGTTGGAAGGCGAAGTGGCTAAGCTCGTCAAGATGGAGGAACGTCTGCGCCTCCGCGTAGTGGGTCAGGAAGATGGCCTGCGCCTGGTGGCGAACGCCGTGCGCCGCAGCCGTGCCGGCCTTGCCGACCCGCACCGCCCCATCGGCTCGTTCCTGTTTCTCGGTCCCACGGGAGTGGGCAAGACGGAGTTGGCGCGCGCCCTCGCCGAGTTTCTCTTTGACGACGAGCGCGCCATGCTGCGCCTCGACATGTCCGAATACATGGAGAAACACGCCGTAGCGCGGCTGATCGGTGCACCGCCCGGCTATGTGGGGTACGAGGAAGGCGGCCAGTTGACCGAACTGGTTCGCCGGCGGCCTTATGCTGTCCTTCTGTTCGACGAGATTGAGAAGGCGCATCCCGAGGTCTTCAACATCTTCCTGCAAATCCTCGAAGACGGCCGACTGACCGACGGCAAGGGCCGCACAGTGGATTTCAAGAATACCGTCATCATCATGACCTCGAACATCGGCAGCCATCTGATTCACGAGGCCATGAATGGCATCGATCACGCTATCGGTATGACGGCGAAGAAGGGGAGTGCGGTGGGAGAGGCGGGAGTGCTGAGCGAAGGATTGAAGAAGCAGATCCAGGACTTGCTCCTCCAACACTTCCGGCCGGAGTTCCTGAACCGCATCGATGAAGTGGTGATTTTCAACGCCCTCGGCAAGCCGGAAATCGAGAAGATCATCGACCTCCAGCTTGAGAACCTCCGCCGTATGCTCGCAGAGCGCAAGATCGAGATCAAACTGACGGAGAAAGCACACGAACTGCTCTTCCGCGAGGGCTACGACCCGCAGTTCGGAGCGCGGCCGCTGAAGCGCGCCATCCAGCGGCTCATCCAGGACCCGCTCGCCATGAAGTTGCTCGATGGCGAAGTGGCGCCCGGAGATTCGCTCACGATTGATGCGGATATGAAGAAGGGCGTCATGACCTTCGCGCCCGCCAAGTCCAAGGCGGCGCGGCAAGCATGATAGAGAACGTAGCGCGGACCCCCGTTTTTGGGGTCCGCGGCTCTTCTGGTGCAAAGACCGCAAATCTCAAAGACGAGTCGCTTTGGTTGCGGCTCCGCCGCGCCGCGCCACACTTGCCCTCGCCGCGGCGACCAAGGGAAGAAGAATTCTTAGTTTAGGTGTTATATGAAAATGCCCGTTCTTTTCGTTGGCCACGGATCGCCGATGAACGCCATCGAGCGGAACCGGTTTACCGAGACGCTGGCTGAACTCTCCAAGCGCTTGCCGCGTCCGAACGCGGTGTGCGTGGTGTCCGCGCACTGGGTGACGCGCGGTTCCGAGGTTCTGGCCGTCGCCCAGCCGCGCACCATCCATGACTTTTACGGGTTCCCGGCGCCGCTCTACGAGGTGGAGTACCCCGCGCCGGGCGCGCCCGCCGAGGCCGAACGCGTGGCCCGCGAACTGGAAATCCAGCCGGACGAAACGTGGGGATTCGATCACGGGGCGTGGAGCGTCCTGCGGCATCTCTATCCCGAGGCCGACGTGCCGGTGTTTCAGATCAGCCTCGACGAGCGCCGCAGCCTCCCGCGCCACGTCGAACTCGGTAGCGAGCTTGCCAAGCTGCGTGACCGTGGCGTGCTGATTCTGGGAAGCGGCAACATCGTTCACAACCTGCGCCGCATGGAAGGTGAGAAGGACGCACAGCCCTTTCCCTGGACTATCGAGTTCGACTCGCATGTGAAGAAGGCGATCGAAACTCGCGACCTCGCGTCGTTGGCCGCGCCCGAGCACTGGGGCAAGCCGCTGGCCGCGCTCGCTCATCCCACGCTCGAACATTACGTACCGCTCCTTTATTGCCTGGGAAGCACCAGCGAGCACGACGCGGTGAGTTATCCCTACGAGGGCTTCGAATATGGCAGCCTCTCGATGCGCATGGTTTTGTTCGGCGAGGGAAGTGAATGAGCCACGCACTGTGCCAGGGGTGACGCCGAAGCCTCTCTGAGCATCTAATGTGAGTAGGGATTAGGAAAGAGGAACCATGTGGAACAATCTGAAAACGACGATCTTACTCGCGGCCATGACCGGGCTGGTGCTGGGCATCGGCGAGTGGTGGGGCGGCCAGAATGGGCTGGTTTTCGCCCTGGTGATCGCCGCCGTGATGAACCTGGGCAGCTATTTTTTCTCTGACAAGATTGCCTTGGCCTCCTCCGGCGCGCAGCCCATTTCGCGTGAGGACGGCCCACGGATTTACCAGATTGTGGACCGCCTGGCCGCCAAGGCCAACATTCCGGTTCCCAAGATATATTTTATTCCCACCGATTCACCCAACGCATTTGCCACGGGCCGCAATCCCAGTCACGCCTCGGTGGCGGTAACGCGCGGCATTTTGGATATCTGCGGCGACGAGGAGATCGAGGGGGTGCTGGCGCATGAGCTCGGGCACGTGAAGAATCGCGATATTCTCACCAGCGCTGTGGTGGCCACCCTGGCCGGCGCCATCATTATGATTGGGCGATTAGCCTGGTATGCCGAACTGTTCGGAGGGTTTGGTGGCGGTGGCCGGGGCAGCGACCGCCGTGGCGGCGCGCTTTCCGCCCTGGCCATGATCTTCCTGGCGCCGCTGGCAGCCACGCTCATTCAGCTGTGGATTTCGCGAACGCGTGAATATGAAGCTGATCACACGGGCGCGGAGATTACCGGCAATCCCCAGGGTCTTGCCCGTGCCCTCGACAAGATCGACAAGTGGGCAAAACGCATCCCCATGCAGGTCGCGCCCTCGATGGCGCACCTGTATATCTACCAGCCTCTCACCTCGGGTGAGATCTTTTCCAGCCTGTTCTCCACTCACCCGCCCATTCGCAAGCGCATTGAGCGCCTGATCGGCCGAGACTTCGTTTAAGTGGCCCACGCTTGCCTGAGTGCAGGGAAACACGTTACGATGGAAGGGTTCTCCCGCTGGATTTTATTTTCAGGGCGAGTGGCAGGACAGTAGAACTCTTCGCGCGGCGGGCTGCCAGGGCTGCCTGCTTGCCGCCGGGTGTGGCGGAACCATGCTGCAAGACAAATTCGGGCGCGAAATTCGCGACTTACGCATTTCGGTGACGGACCGCTGCAACTTCAGTTGTGTCTACTGCAAGTCTGCCGACCCCAAGAACTACTTTCCGCACCGCGACTTGCTGACCTGGGAGGAGTTCCTGCGCCTCAGTCGCGTGCTGGTGGGCTTGGGGATTCGCAAGATTCGCGTGACCGGGGGTGAACCGCTTTTGCGCGAGGGGGTGGTGGATTTCATCGCGCACCTCCGCCGCATCGACGGGATTGAGGATGTGGCGGTGACCACCAACGGATACCTGCTGCCGGAGATGGCGCGCCAGCTCGCCGCCGCCGGGGCGCCCCGCGTCACCGTCAGCCTGGATTCCACGAACCCGGAGAAGTTCGCCCGGATCACGCGCACGCCGCGTTCCTACGAAAAAGTAATGGCGGGCATTGACGCCGCTCTGGAAGCGGGTTTGCGCCCGGTGAAGGTTAACATCGTTCTGGTGCGCGGCTTCAACGACGATGAGATTGTGGAATTCGCCCGCCTGGCGCGCCGCCGCGATATTGTGGTGCGTTTCATCGAGTTCATGCCGCTCGACGCCGACCATGCATGGAAACGCGAGCTGGTGGTCACGGCAAAGGAAATCGTCGATGCCATCCAGCCTGTGTTTCCGCTCGAGGAAATTCCCCGTCACTCACCCAGCGAGACGGCCCTGCGCTATCGTTTCGCGGACGGCCAAGGCGAGCTCGGCATCATCGCGCCGGTTTCCATCCCTTTTTGCGGGCAGTGCAGCCGCATCCGGGTGACGGCGGACGGTAAATTGCGCACTTGCCTCTTTTCACTGCGCGAGCACGACGTGCGCCACCTGGTTCGCAATGGCGCCACCGACCATGACATCGCCAAGTACATGGAAAAAATCGTGAACCAAAAGGAGCCCGGCCACCGGATCAACGAGTCGGATTTTGTTCAGCCTTCGCGCACCATGGTTTATATTGGAGGGTAGGGGCTTTTATGGCCACGGCAACTATAGAAATGCTCCTCGCGAACTATGTGGATCTTTCGGCGCAGGAGCTTGACGAGCGCATTACTTGCGCCAAGGCCGAACTCGGCTCGCGGCTGGTGATTCTGGGGCATCATTATCAACGCGATGAGGTGGTGAAGTTTGCCGACTACCGCGGCGATTCGTTGCGTCTTTCGCAGCTCGCCGCCCGCCGCCCGGAGGCCGACTACATTGTTTTCTGCGGCGTGCACTTTATGGCGGAGAGCGCCGACATTCTCAGCGGCGATCACCAGACCGTGATTCTTCCTGACCTGCACGCCGGGTGCTCCATGGCCGACATGGCGAACCTTGAGCAGGTGGAAGTTTGCTGGGAGGCGCTCACGGCGGTAAATGGCGCCAAGGTCGTGCCCGTCACCTACATCAACTCCACCGCGGCCATCAAGGCTTTTGTGGGGAGGAACGGTGGCGCCGTCTGCACCTCTTCCAATGCCCGCAAAGTCATGGAGTGGGCGCTGGCGCGCGGGGAAAAGGCGCTATTCCTGCCCGATGAGCACTTGGGCCGCAACACCGGTTATGGGCTGGGGATCCCCCTCGATAAGATGGCCGTATGGAATCCGGGGGAAGAAAACGGCGGACTTTCCGACCAACAGATTCGTAACGCGCGCGTCTATCTTTGGAAGGGCCACTGCTCCGTCCACCAGCGTTTCCGGCCGGAACACGTGGACCGCGTGCGCAAGAGCCATCCGGGCATTCGCGTGATCGCGCACCCCGAATGCTCCTGGGAAGTGTGCCAGGCAGCCGATGAGGTGGGCTCGACGGAATACATTTTAAAGCGTATTGTGGAAGCACCACCGGGGAGCGCGTGGGCCGTGGGCACGGAAATTCACATGATTCGCCGCCTGGCCAACCAGCACCCGGATCAGCTCGTCGTTTCGCTCGATGATTGTGTATGTATGTGCAGCACCATGTTTCGGATCTCGCCCCAACATCTTTGCTGGACGCTTGAAAGCCTGCGGGCCGGCCAGGTGGTCAACCGCGTCAGCGTTGATCCTGAGACCAAGCGCTGGGCGCTGGATGCCCTGAATCACATGTTGGAGATCAGGTAAAAGTTGAAAGTCGAAAGTTGAATGTCAAAAGCCGAAGATACCGTTCCACCTTCCCGCCGCTGACTTTCGACCGTTGACTCTCGACCGTCGCCTTCGCTTATGGCCGACAAATATTTTGATCGCCGAGAGGCGGAAGAACTTCTCACCACCATCGCGCCCTGGCTGGAGGATGCGCGAACCGAGAAGCAGAAGATCGAGGCCTTCAAGAACGAATTGGCGCAGGTTGCGTCACGCATTATGGTATTGGGCGGCACATTCCCTCCCCTGGCTGATCTGTTGCGGAAAAAGTCCGAGCACGACGAGGCGGCCGAACGCCTGGTGGAGATCGTCAACCGCATTCAGGATTCGGGCGTGTTGGTTAAAGACCTCGACATCGGCTTGGTGGATTTTCCCAGCCTGCAAGACGGAGAGGAAATATACCTGTGCTGGAAACTGGGTGAAGATCACATCGCCTTCTGGCATGGCATTGACGAGGGATTCGCCGGCCGCAAGCCTCTTGACGATCCCGGCACAGGGCGCACACCACCGCAAGGCCCCCGGTTGCAGTGAGAACCAATGAGTTCAGAGAACCCCGGTAACGAACTGGCGAATGCCGCGAGTGCCTACCTGCGCTCCGCCGCGCATCAGCCCGTGCTTTGGCGCGAGTGGACCAGCGCCGCCTTCGCCCAGGCGCAGGCGGAGGATAAACCCATCCTGCTCGACATCGGCGCCGTGTGGTGCCACTGGTGCCACGTGATGGACCGCGAGAGTTACGAAAACTCGGAGGTGGCGCGCGTCATCAACGAGTCGTTCATTCCTGTAAAGGTGGATCGCGATGAGCGCCCCGACATTGACGCCCGCTACCAGGTGGCGGTGAGCGCCTTGACGGGCCAGGGTGGCTGGCCGCTCACGGCCTTCCTCACCCCGGACGGCAAGCCGTTTTTTGGAGGCACTTACTTTCCGCCGGACGACCACGCCGGCCGCCCGGGCATGAAGCGCTTGCTGGAAGCCATCGCGCAGAACTACCGTACGCACCGCGATCAGATCCATGAAAGCGCCGCAAAGATTGCCGAGGCTCTCCGCGAGGTGGAACACTTTAAGGAAGGGGAGACAGCGGCCGACGAACAGGTTCTGAAAGCAATCGTGGAAAGCATCGGAGGCATGTTCGATGCGCAGAACGGCGGCTTCGGCAACGCTCCCAAGTTTCCCCATCCCACCGCCATCGATCTACTCCTGGAGGTTTATCTCGAGACTCACCAGGAGTGGCTGCTGACCATCGTTACCACGACCCTCGAACACATGGGGAAGGGCGGCGTCTATGATCAGATCGGCGGCGGCTTTCACCGCTACTCGGTCGACGAGCACTGGATCGTGCCCCATTTCGAGAAAATGTCTTATGACAACGCCGGTCTCCTGGGAAATTACCTGCGCGCCTACCAGATGACCGGGAACAAATTCTTTCGCGAAATTGCTCTGGGAATTCTCAGTTTCCTTGAAAACGCGCTGTCGCATCCGCAGGCCGGCTTTTACGCCAGCCAGGACGCGGACATCAGCCTTGACGACGATGGCGATTACTTCACCTGGACTCTGGACGAATTGAACGCGGCGCTCGACGAGCCGGAAGCGCGCGTTGCCGCCCTTTACTACCAGATTGATGCGCAGGGCGAAATGCATCACAACCCCGCGAAAAACGTGCTGTTCATTGACCAGCCCCTCCACGCCATCGCCGCGCGCATGCAGCTTGACGAAACCAAAGTGGCGGAACTCCTGGCGAGCGCCCGGCAAAAGATGGCCGATGCCCGCGCCAGGCGGCAGACGCCGTTCATCGATAAGTCGATCTATACGAGTTGGAATGGCATGCTGATTTCCGCCCTGTTGGAGGCCTATCGAGTTCTCGGGACAGAGGGCGAGCGCGACCGTGCATTGGCCACGCTCGACCTGCTGGTGAGCAAAGCTTTCGATCACGAGAAAGGCATGTACCACACCCTGGTGGAGGGAACGCCGCGCATTGAGGGCTTGCTCGAAGACCAGGTGTTCATCATTGCCGCGCTTCTGGACGCGTACGAGATTACCGGAACCCGCATCTATTTCGACCGGGCGCTCGAACTGATGGAAGTCACCGTGCGCCGCTTCTGGGATGAGAAGGAGGGAGGATTCTTCGATACCGCCCAGGACCTGGCCGACCGCCACGGCAGCCTTACTACTCAACGCAAGCCCTTCCAGGATTCACCCACGCCGGCCGCGAATGCGGTGGCCGCGCAAGTGCTCGATCGCCTCGATGTGCTCGCCGATCGCGAAGATTTCGGCGAAAAGGCGGAGGCCACGCTGGCGCTCTTTGCTGCCAAGGGGGGACAGTACGGGCTGTTTGCGGCGTCTTACGGCCTGGCGCTCCTCCATCACCTGCGCGCGCCGGTGGACGTGGTGGTGGTGGGCCGCGCCGACGTTGACCGGACCAGGAATCTCCTCCGCGCTGCTTATGAAGCCCCGCGCGCCGGCAAACGCGTCTTCGCATTCGAGCCGGAAGTCGTAAAAGCCCGCGACCTGCCCGCCGGCCTTGCCGCCACGCTGCCGGAACTGCCCTTCGACGGCGCTCCGGTGGCACTGGTTTGCGAAGGCTCCGCGTGCCATCCGCCCGTGCAGACCGCCGAGGCCCTCCGCGACCTGCTTGCCCCCAAACCCGCCTGACGTGGCAAGATGACTCGACGGCCCGATCATCACAGGCTCCACTTGAACTCGACTTCCCTGCCCTGGTAGCGGGGTTGCCACGGCTCCTCAGTTATCCATCCGATCTCCATGCGCTGGCGTTTGCGTTGGTCGAAGAGTTCAAGAATCTTCTTCTGTTGTTCGGGCTTCATATCTCCAAAGCCGATGTCATCGCCGAACGCTCCGTTGGAGATGGGCACCGGAACGCGAAACGTTTCCACGGCGTAGCGGCTATACTCGAAGCGCGTCACCGGCGACCAATTACAGGACCAAAGGACATTGCGGTAATTCGGAAACAGGCCGTAAGACCAGCCCACCGGCGTGCACGCGCTGTCCTGATAGGTGCCATGGGCCACCAGGCAATAGGGCGCGGCCAGGTCATACACAGGCCAGGCGCCGATCAGATCGGAAGCAAGAAACGCCAACTGAGGACTGAAGTCGGCCACTTTCGCCGTTACCTCCTTGACCAGCGTCATCATGGCGCGGCACGGATACCCCGGAATTGGCGAAGGGACATTGTCATTGCGGACGGAGCAGGATTCGTCCCAGATGAAACCGTCCACCTCCTTCCCGAATTCTTCCAGCAAGGCCTGGATATACCGCAGATAAAACTCCCGCACTTCCGGGTGCACGGGGTTCTGGGCGTAAGCCTTGCCCTCCGTGTCAGGGCCTTCCCACCCTCCCCAACGCAGCACCTTGCTGGGATCATAAATGTCCTTCACGCCCTCGCAGGCATTGGTGCCGTCGGCATAATAGATCCCGACCCTGAACCCCTTGTCCTTGGCGTAACGAATGCGCCGATGCATCTCGGCAATCGACATGGGCACGGGCCGCATCGCCTTGATGGAATCCACGGGCCAGCCGATACCGCCTTCGGGCGGGGGAATGCTTGCATAAGCCTGCACCCGCGGCGTGAGGGCGCTGGGGAACGCCGTCCACTCCTTGTCGAACGCGCCCTTGCGCCAATCGAAAGCGTACCGCCCCACGTAGTCGTACCAACCGTGCAGGGCGAGAAAGACTTTGCCGCGATCCTGGGGCGCAACGCGCGCCGCCAGCGCATCGATATCGCGGAACCACCCCTGCCCGTTCTTGCTGAGGTAGTCGTAATCCACCATGGCCACGTCGTGCAGCCAATCCGGTCCCGGCTTTACGTCCGCCACCGACGTGGCGTAAAACACCTGCATCGCCGTCCTTTCGTCGCCCCGGTGCAGGCTGGTGTAAACCACACGCTCTTCCTTTTCCACTCCCACTTGCGCCGGATAGGTGCAATTGAAGCGCCCGGTTTTCTCCCCGTGCGCGAGGAAAAAATAAGTGGCGAAATATGGGTCGGCACTGTGGGTCAAGCGCAAGCCGGTGGCGTCCGCGCATTCATCCACCATTGGAATCGCGAGCAATTGTGGCTTCCCCATGGGGCGAGTTCCCCCGGCCATGGGATAAACGTATTCGTTCTCGCTCTCAAACCCCTGAATAGTTTTTCGCCGGCCGATTCCATTCTTCAGAGGGAGAAATACTTTGCGGTTTTCAACAGGCAGTTGGATGTTGCGTGGCAGCGTCAGCTCCACCGTCGCATCGATCTTGGGTGCGGCGTGAATCCCCACCTTTTGCTTCAGCGTCACGATTCCCGGCGCCAGATCCTGAAGCTCCAATTCATAGTGCATCGAAAAGTTTTCCTGGCCCGTGAAATCGTATTGGAAGATCAGCACCGCGCCCTCCCGCCGCGCCGTGCTCGGCTGGTCGCAGTGATACTGGCGATTCCCTCCCACTAGCAGGCGTGGGCGGTTATTGCCCAGCCGGCGATTGACGAGTTCCAGCTTCCCGTCCGTGAAAGAGGTTATTTCCCCACCCGGCGTCACCTGCATGCGCCAGCCGTTCCGTTCGAGGACTGCCGGCGCGCTCAGGTTGCCGCCCACATCGCTGAGCAGCGGCGTTGAGGATGAGGCCACCGAGGCCCCTACGAATGTTATGAATTCCCTTCGATCGATTTTCATGATGACCTCCCATTGAAACGCTGAACCAAATAACACTTCCAGGGCGGCAGGTCAACAAACAACTCCGCGAGAGGATGTTTTGGCAGGCGGCACGCACGACTTGGGTGGCACCTCAGGGGTTATCCCAACCATAAAGGGAATTAATTTGACTTTCGCCGGCCGCGTTTCTTATCCTAAAGAGCTTCGGCTCAACCGCTCAGGACTCTCGGCAAACCTGGCAAGTTCCACCTAAGGTTCCTCCGAAGCCACCTAAAATCCCAAAAGGAAAATCGTCATGCCCGGCATCATTAAAGAAAGACTCTTCACTCCCGGTCCCACTCCGCTGCTGATGGAAGCGCAGGTGCGCGCGCTGGCGGCGGGCAACATTCACCATCGCACGGAAGCGTTTCGCAAGATCATGACGGAAACGCTGGCCTTGCTGAAGTACTACTACGACACCCAGAACGATGTGCTGATTTTCGCGAGCTCCGGCACCGGCGCCATGGAAGGCTCCGTGTCCAATCTGCTCTCACCCGGCGAGCGCATGCTGGTGGGCACGGCGGGGAAATTCGGCGAGCGCTGGTTCGGCCTGGCGCAGGCGTACGGAGTGGAGGCCGCGAAGGTGGAGTCTCCCTACGGCCAGCCCGTGAACATCGACGCCATGAAGCAAAAGCTGGCAAGCGACGGGCCGTTCCGCGCCGTGTACATCCAGGCTACGGAAACCTCCACCGCGGTGATGAACGACGTGCAAGCGCTCGGCGAGGCGGTGAAGAATTATCCGGAGACCGCTCTGGTGGTGGATGCCATCACCGGCCTTGGCACCTCCGACCTGCGCATCGCGGACTGGGGGCTCGACATCGTGATTGGTGGCTCGCAAAAGGCCGTGATGATTCCGCCCGGCCTGGCCTTCGTGAGCGTCAGCGAAAAGGCCTGGGGCCTGATTGCCAAGTCCAAGCTGCCGCGCTTCTATTTTGATTTCGCCAAGGAGCGCAAGAACCAGGCGAAGGGGGAAACCGCTTACACTCCCGCCACCACGCTCATTATCGGTTTGCATGCGGCCCTTGAATACATCAAGAAACTCGGGCGCGAAAACCTGATCGCAAACGCCGCTCTGCTGGCGGAAGCCTCGCGCGCCGCCGCCCAGGCGCTGGGGCTGAAGCTCTTTGCCGAATCATCGCCCGCCAATGCCGCCACGGCCGTCTGCGCGCCGGCGGGCATGGATTCCGGCGCCATCGTCAAGGAATTGCGTACGCGCTTCGGCGCGATCATCGCCAATGGCCAGGGCAGCATGAAGGGGCAAATATTCCGCCTGGCGCATCTTGGTTATTACGATATTGCCGATCTGTTCGCAGTTTTTGCCGCGGTGGAGATTGCGCTGCTGAAGCTGGGCCAGAAGGTGGAGCTTGGGTCGGGCGTGCGCGCGGTGCAGGAAGTCTACCTGCGCCACGCAGGTTGATTGGTGATTTGTGATTGGCGATTGGCGGTGAAACCTCGTAGAACAAGGAGCAGGTCAAGAGGTGGTTGCAACTGACCACTGACAACTGACCACTGACAACTCACTATGAAAATTCTGGTAGCGGACAGCGTTTCGGAACATGCCGTGGAAATTTTGCGCGAGCAAAAATCCTGGGATGTGGTTTTCCTGCCGAAGAAGGCGGGCGCCAACGTTGCGGAGGAGATTCGCGACGCGGACGCATTGGTGGTGCGCAGCGCCACGAAGGTGACCTCCCAACTGCTGGCGAGCGCCGCGCGCCTGCGCGTGATCGGGCGCGCCGGCACGGGCGTCGACAATGTAGACCTTGACGCCGCCACCCAGAAAGGCGTGGTGGTGATGAACACGCCCGGGGGGAATGCCGCGAGCGTGGCCGAACATACCATGGCGCTGCTTTTGGCGCTGGCCCGGCGCGTGCCCCAGGCCGATGCCTCCATGAAGCAGGGCCGGTGGGAGAAGAAAAAGCTTGAGGGAATGGAATTGCGCGGGAAGACTTTGGGCTTGATCGGCCTCGGCCAAATCGGTTCCGGGGTGGCGCGCCTGGCGAAAGCGTTTGAGATGGAGATTGTCGCCTACGACCCCTACGTTTCCACGCTGCTGGCCGGCGAGTCAGCAGTGAAGTTGGCATCGCTCGAGGAGGTACTGAAGTCTACGGACTTCATCAGCCTGCACTGCTCCGCCACGCCCGAGACCCGCCACCTGATCAATGCCCGGACGCTGGCGCTCGTGCAGCCGGGCGTGCGCATTGTGAACTGCGCGCGCGGCGAACTGATTAATGAAGCGGATCTCCTGGCGGCGCTGGAAAGCGGGCAGGTGGCGGGCGCGGGACTCGACGTCTTCGAAACGGAGCCGCCCAAGGATTCAAAACTCGTGAGCCACCCCAACGTCATCGCCACGCCGCATATTGCCGGCTCCACGGAAGAGGCGCAGGAAATCGTGGGCATTCGCATTGCGGAACAGGTGCGCGATTTCCTGATCACGGGCGTGGCGCGCAGCGCCGTCAACATGCCGGCGGTTTCTGCGGAGGAATTCAAGAAGCTCGAACCCTACATCCAGCTTGGTGAAAAACTGGGGGCGTTCCTGGCGCAAATTGCCGGGGAAAGAATCCGGGAGGTGCGCATCAGCTACGACGGCGGTCTGGCGGAACTGAACACTCACCTGGTGAAGAACGCGGTGCTCAAGGGAATCCTGAAGCCCGCGCTTTCCGAGCAGGTGAACCTGATCAACGCCGGAGCGCTGGCGCAGCAGCGCGGCGTGGAAGTGGCGGAATTGCGCAGCGCACGGCGCGCGACGTTCTCAAATTCACTGGGCATCGGGCTATACACGGAGGGTGAACCCGCGACGGGTGTGGGCATGGTGGGTTTGCAGGGCTCGCTGCGCATTTTGGGACTGAACGACATCGATATCGAAGCGCCCCTGCGCGGCGTCATCCTGTTTATCCGCAATCAGGATGTGCCGGGTGTCATCGGCAAGGTGGGCACCATTCTCGGCGATCGCAAAATCAACATCGCCACCTTTACGCTGGGACGCAACCCGCAGACTCAACAAGCCATCGGCCTGGTGAATGTGGACAATCATGTGCCCGACGAGGTGCTCCAGGAAATTCGCGCCATTGCGGCCGTGCGCACCGCGCGGGTGGTGGAGGTCTGAGCGCTACGCATGCGGGCCTGGGTTTTCAAGATCAACACCAAGCGTGGGTGGAAGTTCGATGAGTACTTTTGCTCGCGCACGCGTGGGGTCCACCCGATGGGTGACTCAGGGTGGATTCGCAGCGCCTCGAGCCTGCGTTACCTTCGCGAAGAAGTGAAGCGGGGTGACCCCTTCCTTTGTTACGAGGTTGACCGCAAACAGGTGGTGGGAGTGGCCCGCGCCGCATCCGATGGGCGTGACGTCGGCTTGGGTTCGCTCGTGGATTTCTGCCCGCCGCGGGAAGCCGTGCGCCTGGAATATCCCCTCACGCGCAAGCCGGACCTCGACCACATTCTGGCCTTCAGCCCGCAGCGCGGACGAGGCACGGTGCAAAAAATCGACGCCGATGAGTTCCGCCGCCTGCGCCGAATTATGTTCGCGAAGAATCCCGGGCAAGCGGAAGCATTGAAACGGATATTGCGGCAGGCTTAGAGCGTGTCCAGCCAACCTCGATGATCATGCGCGAAGCACCTTGGACTGCGGCGGCTCGACGCCGCCTTGGAATAACCTCAAGGACGATGGCAATGGTAGAATCCAATCGGCCTTGCGCCTGCGAGAAGAGGAAGGCAAAGGCGGCGTCGAACCGCCGCAGTCCAAGGTGCTTCGCACCGTTGTTGCAGTGACCACGGACAACGGACCACTGACATCTTCATATGCACCGCATCGCAAATTTCTTCAAGCTGCAAGAGCACGGCACCACCGTTCAACGCGAAATCCTGGGAGGCGTCACTACTTTCCTGGCGATGTCTTACATCATCTTCGTGCAGCCGGGGGTGCTGGCGGTTTCGGGAATGAATTTCCAGGCCGTGCTCGCGGCCACCTGTCTCGCGGCGGCGGCTTCGACGCTGCTGATGGGGCTCGTCGCCAACTACCCCGTGGCGCTGGCGCCCGGCATGGGCGAAAACTTTTTCTTTGCGTACACGCTGTGCGGCGCAGTCCCTCTGGGATTTGGCCTGACGTGGCAGCAGGCGCTGGCGGCGGTGCTTCTGGCGGGGATTTTCTTTGTCGCCATTACCCTCACCGGTCTGCGCGCGCAGATTGTGAATTCGATTCCCAACGCCTTGAAGTGCAGCATCGCGGCGGGGATCGGCCTGTTCATTACATTTATCGGGCTCGAATACGGCGGGCTGGTGGTGGCCGCGCCCGGCACGCTGGTGCGCATGGGCGATCTGCGCCAACCGGTGGTGCTGGCCACCGTCGCAGGCCTGCTTCTTATCGTGGTGCTTCTGAGCTTCCGCGTCCGCGGCGCAATACTCATAGGAATTTTGGCGACAACCGCGATTTGCGCGCTCCTGGGTCTGGTCCATTATCAGGGACTGTTCTCCATGCAACTCCACCTGGCGCCAACCATCTGGAAATTCGATTTGGCCGGGCTGCTCCGAGTTCCTCCGGGACGTTTGGGGACCGCCATCTTTGTGCTCTTCTACCTGGCGCTTTTCGATACGGTGGGGACCCTGGTGGGCGTGGGACACCAGGCTGGTCTGGTGCGCGACGGCAAGTTACCGCGCGTGGATCGCGCCCTGTTTTCCGATGCCGTGGGCACAACGGTGGGCGCAGCACTGGGAACTTCCACAATCACCTGCTACATCGAATCTGCGGCGGGAGTATCCGACGGCGCGCGCACCGGCCTGGCCAGTGTGGTGACCGGACTATTGTTGGCCGCGTCGCTGTTTTTCAGTCCGCTGGCGGCGATGATTGGCGGCGGGGTCAAGGTGGGAGAAGCGGTGCTTTATCCCACGCTGGCTCCGGCGCTGATCGTGGTGGGGGCGATGATGCTCAAACCCCTGCGCGATCTTCCATGGGATGATCCCACGGAATACCTGCCGGCGTTCCTGGTGCTGGTGGGAATTCCCCTCACCTTCAGCATTGCCGATGGCATCGCCTTCGGCCTCATTTCCTACGCGGTCCTCAAGTTCGCCACCGGCCGCTGGCGTGAGTGCCCTCCGCTCGCTTACATCTTCGCCGCGCTATTCGTGGTGCAGTTCGTGATTCATTAGGAAGTTGCAGCTTCCGCCGCGGCAGGGTTCTGTTCGCCGCGCATCTCCCTCCAAATGTTGAGGTAGGGTTTGAGCTCCTGCATCATGGTGCGGAATTGGGAGAAGTTAAGGGACTGCGCGCCGTCGCTCTTGGCCTTTTCCGGGCAGGGATGCACTTCCACAATCAAGCCGTCCGCGCCGATGGCAACGGCCGCGCGGGATAGCGCAGGCACCAGGCTTTGGCGACCGGCGGCGTGGCTGGGGTCGACGATGACGGGCAGGTGCGTCAGCTCATTCAGCACCGGCACGGCGGAGATATCGCAGGTGTTGCGGGTGGCGGTCTCAAAAGTACGGATGCCGCGCTCGCACAGGATGACGTTGGGATTTCCGTGCGCCGTGATGTATTCGGCGGACATCAGCAACTCGCGAATGGTCGAGCTCATGCCGCGCTTCAGGAGCACCGGCCGCGCGCAGCGGCCCAGCACCTTGAGCAGGGCAAAGTTCTGCATGTTGCGCGCGCCCACTTGCATGATGTCGGCATATTCGGCCACCACCGGCACATCCTGCTCGCTCATGACCTCCGTGACGATGGCGAGGCCCGTGGCGGCGCGCGCCTTGGCCAGCAGCTTCAGTCCTTCCACCTCCATGCCCTGGAAATCGTAGGGAGAAGTGCGGGGCTTGTAGGCGCCGCCGCGCAGAATCTTTCCGCCCACGGAAGCCACGAACTCCGCCGCTTCCATAATCTGCTGCTCACTCTCCACCGAGCACGGTCCGGCCATGACCACGAATTGTTCGCCCCCAATGGATACGCCGTTAATGGGGATGCGGGTGCGCTCGCGCTTGAATTCCTTGCTCACGAATTTGAAGGGCGAGGAGATGCGCACCGCGCTGGCGACGCCGGGCGCCACTTCCATGGCTTCCAGGCAGGCGGTAACGTCGCCCACCCCGATCACGCCGATCACCACGCGTTCTTCCCCCTGAATGGAGTGCACCTTGTATCCAAACTCCCGGATGCGCTCGCAAACGTGATCGATTTGTTCCTGGGTCGCATCGGGTTTCATGGAAATGATCATCGCTTTCTCCCCCTGAAATGAAAAAGCCCACTCACGGGGAGTGGGCTGGCCTTTCAACGATGCCTTTTTGGTTCAGACCAACGCCACTCTACCGGCTTGGAGCGAAGCTCCAATACCGGTAAGTAAAGTACATAAACGAGTTGGCATAGGTTCCGAACATTGAAGGGCCAGTATACCGCAAGGTTGGAAAAGGTGCAAGATGGGTTTATTTCATTTTACCGCAGGCACAAACAACGCCACGACGAACAAATCGTAAGAGGGGGATATGAATATCCATAGGAGAATACCAAAAATGCTATTTAGGCTTGCCATGTTCCTTGACCCAGCTTATCTGAAATGCCGGTTAAGGTCTTTTAATTCAAATAGTTAATACAAAACTTGAGTGTCATGGCCCAGGCTGAGTTTGGAATTCGACGTGCCGAGTCTTAGGTGGTTGGGGCAATAAATTTGTACTATGGGGGCAAATATGGGGGCGTTGAAGTCTGCATCATTCCGAGCAGTTCTCTTCGTTGCGGTTATCGCAGGTATGGTTTGTGTCCCGCCTTCCTGGGCTCAGACTTCCACAGGACAACTGAATATTACCGTGCTGGACGCGTCCGGAGCAGTGATCCCCAGCGCCACGGTGACGATCTCAGGGACGGATACCGGGAACGTGGTTAGAACGCTGAAGACCAACGACGTCGGGGTGGCTAATGCCCCCCTCCTTCGGCCTTCGGTTTACACCATTACAGTGAACGTCCAAGGCTTCAAAGAGTTGGTGCGGAAAGGTGTGATTCTCCGGGTGGGCGATGTGCTGGAATTACCTCTGACCCTGGAAACCGGCAGCACCACTCAGCAGATTACGGTGGTGGGACAAACCCCCTTGCTTGAGCAGAACTCCGGCACGCTGGCGCAGGTTGTGCCTGAAACCATGCTCAACCAACTTCCTTTAAATGGCAGGGACTACCTTTCGCTCGGCAACCTGCTGCCGGGCTCCGTGCCATCGCAAGGGAGCCGCGATGCGACATTCGACATGTATGGGAATTCCGGCATTCAGAATGCCTTCATCCTGGATGGCGCGCGGAACGAGAGCTATGTGCGGGGGTTGGACTTGGGCGTTGCCCCCGTCCCCTTCCTCGGGGTGCGCGACGCCTACCGTCCTCCGGTGGACGCCATCTCGGAGTTCGCGGTGAATGCCAGCAACTATTCCTCCGAGTATGGCGCTGCCGCGGGCGCCGTAATCTCGGTGGTCACGAAGAGCGGAACCAACCAGGTCCACGGCTCGGTCTACGAGTTTTATCAGAGCAACTACCTGAACGCGCGCAATTTCTTTACGCCCGCCACCAACGCTCCCGTGTTCGTATTCAACCAGTTTGGAGGCTCATTGGGCGGCCCCATCAAAAAGAACAAAGCCTGGATTTTCGGGGCGTATGAAGGCGTCGGACAAGGCGGCGGATCGACAAGCATCAGCACGGTTCCCACCGCCGCCATGCATACGGGCAATTTCACCGGACTCAACCAGCTTTATGACCCGTTCACCACCGTTGCCAACCCCAGCGGCTCCGGGTACGTTCGGACTGCGTACACCAACAATATCATTACGCCGAGCGAAATCAGCGCGACCGGGCAGCAACTCGTCAACTGGTATCCGATGCCCAACATACCTGGGACGACGACAGCCAACAACTACGCGTACAACGTGGCGACCGACTATTACCATTCCAATGCTATTTTCCGGGGTGATTACCAAGTCTCAGACAAAGTCAGCATGTTTGCGCGGTTTTCCCTTACCCAGGATACGGAAAACCAGGACGCCAGTCTTCCCCCTCCTGCGGCTTCTCCCGGCTTCCGTCACGCCCCCGCCCGGGGAGTGGGATATGGATACACCCACGCCATCAGCACCAACCTCGTAAATGAATTCCGCTTTTCGTGGACGCGCATTACGGTGCACGCGGATCAGACCAACCCCTTGAATCCGGTCGTCCCGGGGTCGCTCGATCCCAAGATCGACGCCGGCACAGCGGTCTTCAACGTAACAGGAGTTTCCGGGCTCGGTGGCACAACCGGTTGCTGCGGAAATGATCCGCTCGTTAAGAGTTCGGCAGTGTGGGAACTGGCGGACAATGTTTCCAAGTCGAAGGGCAAACATCTGCTGAAGTTCGGGGCCGACATTCTTTATATTCGGCCCTCCACGTTTGCGCCCAACGTCGCCCGCGGCAGCTTCACTTTCAGCGGCACTTTTACCAATAACCCGCAGCATACCTCGGGGACGGGCAGCGCCGTCGCGGATCTCCTCCTCGGGACGGCAAACCAGGCCACCGCCGGGAATTTCAATCAGGTTGTCGAGCGGGGTCACTACTACGGTGGGTACGTGCAGGACGACTGGAAGATTTCCAGAAACCTGACGCTCAACCTGGGGGTGCGATATGAGGTGTTTCCCCCCTATATCGAGGCCCATAACGCCCTGGCCAACTTTATCGTCGGGTCGTCCAATCCTTATTTCGGGCAGTACGTTTTCGCCGGCGATTCGCGCTTTCCGCGGGGATTGATGACCACCGACTATAACAACGTTGCCCCGCGGGTCGGATTCGCTTATCACGTTCCGCAATCCAAAGACCTGGTAATTCGCGGCGCATTTGGCATGTTCTATGGCCAGGACGAAGGGCAAGGGATTAACAACAAGATGACCAACAACCCGCCCTTTTATAACTACGGCGGGGTGAATATCATCAGCGACGGGATCCATCCGGCGACGGGATTCGAGCTGGTTCCGGGCGCCACGATCACCCGAGGGACGCCCGTCAGCCCATCGCAATTCACTCTCAATCCGGCTTCCACAACCCAACTGAACGATTTCCCCAGCGAGTACACCACACCTTACGTGTCGGAATGGAACCTGACCATCGAAAAGCAGTTGCCCTGGAACATGCTCTGGCAGGCGAATTATGTTGGAAACAACTCGATTGATATCTGGGGGATTTCGTTCTGGAATGAGCCGCTGACCTACAATACGACCTCGCCGAACGCACGCCGCCCCCTGGCACAGTATTCCGCCGCCCCCGTTCGCACCTCAGGACCTTGGGACCGCAGCCACTACGAGGGCCTCTCGACAGAATTACGCAAGAGGTTCAGCAACGGCGTCTTTTTCTTCTGGAACCTCACTTGGAGCAACACGCTCAACCTGGCTAACCCCGCCGAAGACCTTTGCAACGGCACCGGGTGCTACATTGGAATTCAAAACGTTTACAACCTGAACTCGTTGATGGGACATTCCGACGATGACATTCCTCTCCGCATGGTGTTCAGCGGCACCTGGGGTTTGCCGTTCGGAAAGGGCCACGCGCTGGCCAAAGAGGGGGTCGGCGCCGCCTTGGCCGGAGGGTGGCAGGTGGAGGGAGTTTATACCCTCTCCAACGGGCATCCCTTCACGCCCGTTTGGAACACCGATACCGCCAACGTGGACGGGACGACCTGGCCGGACAGGGTCTGCAACGGAGAGTTGGGCGCATGGACCCTCCAGAATTACTTTGACACCGCTTGCTTCCCCAATCCGTCGACAATTACGCCACCTACTGTGGGTGGCCCACCCCCCTTCGGGAATACAGGAAGGAACATTCTCTATGGACCGGTGATCAACAACATCGATTTCGCCCTGCATCGGTCATTCGCGCTGCCCATCCATGAGAACACCAACCTCGAGCTGCGCGCCGAAGCCTTCAATGTCTTCAACCATCCCGAGTTTTCCACGCCGGCAACCACGCTGAATACCACCACCACGGGAACCATCAGCGGCACATCGATTAACAATCGCATTGTGCAGGTTGCGGCCAAGATAACCTGGTAGGCAAACGTCCCGGCGCTGGACGAAGAAACCCGGACCGCCCTCGCGGAAGAGATCCTGCGAGGGCGGTTTCGTCTGTGGCCCATGGGGAGGGAATAACGACGTGACCCAGCGCGTCGGTCGGCATCCCACCGCGCCCTGCCTCGACAGGGTAAAGAAGTCCGATATTTATCTTTCCGCCGGAATCACCGGCAGCAAAATGTGCGACGGGTGCGCGGCGGCGTGATAAATCGCGTTGTCCGCCAATGCCCAGCGGCGGTTGTTGTTGAGCGGCTCGCCTCAGGCTATTACGCGACAGTTTTGCAACGTGCCGCCAGCAGGCCAGTCGCCGTGGTGATGTCGATGTCGGCGATCAGCAATCCTTCCTCACCGTAGGGTTGGTAGCTGAGGAGTGTCCCGTCTGGACGGACAATTGCCGACGTGGTCGGGGAGCCGGGGCTCGCGAAATTGACGGCGGCGAAATAGCAGATATTCTCGGCAGCGCGGCACAGGGCCGCTTTCTCATGAAATGTATTGGCGGGATCAGCGAAAACCGTTGGCCGGTAGGAATCGGGCTCCGCTTCGTGGAATTGCGGGTGAAAAACCACGTGTGCTCCGCGCCGTGCGGCCCAGCGGACGGTCTCCGGATACCGCCAGCCTTCGTGGCAGATCACCACACCGAAAGTCAGGAGGCCGGCATGGAAGACGCGGCGGCCAGAGCCTGGCGTGTAGATGCCCTCTTCCGAAGGGTCAATCTGGACCTTGTCCTGAAAGCCCGCCCTCGAGCCGTCCTGATCGATAACCAGCGCAGTCGCCACGAGCGCGCCCTCAACAACGCGTTCTGTTCCGAGAACCACGGTGATGTTTGCCTTCGCTGCTGCTTCCGCGATGACGGACCAAGCGCGTTCGAGGAACTCGGGATCGGGCGGCGGCACGGGCTTGCCCATTTTTCGATAGCCGGGGACGAAGCATTCCGGGAAGCAGATGATCCGGGCTCCCTGGAGGGAAGCTTGATCGATGGCCTGCTCCGCGAGCGTGATCGACTCGGCGGGAGTAGCCGGGAACCTGATATTGGCGAGTGCAATTCGAAACGGGTTCACGCGTTGTCCCTCTGAAACACAGTTCCCACCCTATTAACCAGCGCATCTCGAAGCGCTACTCCACTTCGCGCATCGTGGCGAGCTCGAGGTCATTGTATGGCAAGTGAGGCAGCCGAGTTCATAATTCAGCATTCATCATTCATACCGCAGCGCTTCGACGGGATGGAGGTGGGAGGCGCGGAGGGCGGGGGCCAGTCCGCTCAGGAGGCCGACGATCAGCAGGATGACGGTGGAGATCCCGATGGTGCTGAGGGAAATGTAGAGGTGGATATCGCCTTTGCCGGAGGTGTCTTCATAGAGCGGACCATAGAACGGCAAGGTGCCGATGGCGGCGGACAGGCCGTAGGCGAGCAGGATGCCCAGCACGCCGCCCGCGAGGGTCAGCACCAGCGCCTCCGCCATGAATTGCGCTTGGATGTGCCGCCGCCGGGCCCCCAGCGCGCGCCGCAGGCCAATCTCGCGGATGCGCTCATCGACGGCCACCAGCATGATGTTCATCAGGCCGACGCCGCCGATGCCCAACGTGAGCGCTCCCACAAAAGTGAAGAGAGCCTCGAAGCCGATGGTGATGCCGTCGATGATGGGGCGGAACTGCTCGCGGCCGAACATCTGGATGGCGCGCTCGTCAGTGGGAGAGAAGTTCTGGCGCTTGGCCACCGCGGCGCGCACCTGCGCCATGGACTGCTTCTCAAAACGCGGCGCGATGGGCTCATAGACCAGCACCGAGGCGTAACGCGTATCCCAGAGATCACCGGCGGTGGAGTAGGGAATCCACGCGCACTCGTCGTCGGAGTTGAAGTAGTTGCTGTCTTGAATCTTGAGCTCCATCGTCCCCACCACCGTGAAGCGCACGCCGCTGATGCGCACAATCTCGCCGATTGACGGACGACCGGCAAAAAGCTTTTCGCGCAGGCGATAGCCGATAAAGACCACGCGGCGGCGCTCGAGTTCATCTTCCGGGCTCAACCAGCGGCCCTGGCTGGGGACTTCATTGCGCATCTCGCCGTACTCAGGACAGACGCCGCGGATGGCCGTTTGGGACATGCGGTCGCCGTAAGAAATGGGCAGCCAGCGGACGGATTCCATGCACACCGTCTTTACCAGCGTGGCTTCCTGCTGGATTTCCTCCACGTCGGCCTTCTCAAAGTGTACCCGCTTGCCGGCGCGCTCGCCCCCTGCCTGCTGGCTGGTTTGTTGGGGCCAACAAATCACGGCGCCCTTGCCGAAAGCGTCGAATGAGGTAACCACAATGGAGCGCAAACTGCTGCCGTAAGCAATCAGCAACGCCACCGCCGCAATGCCCCACACGATGCCCAGCATGGTGAGGAAACTTCGCGTCGGCTGGCGGCGCAGTGACGTCCAGGCTTGCTTTAAGACTTCGGTTAGCATTTAGCTCTCTCGGACTCGAAGAAAGACAAGTCAAAAGTCAAAACGCAAAAGTCAAAAGGCAAAAGTAAGAGGCCAGCGGCTTTGACTTTTGACTTTTGCGTTTTGACTTTTGACTTGCTCTTCATGTCCAAGCTCCGAATTGCCTATTTTCTTAGCGGGGATTTCAGGCCACGTGTTTTTCACTTTTGACTTTTGACTTTTGACTTTTGCGTTTTGACTTTTGACTTGTTCTTCACGCCGTTCACCCTCCCGCCTCAAACCGTAAAGCTTCGATCGGATCCACGTTCGCCGCGCGGGTGGCGGGATAGAGTGCGGAAAGCACCGCCACCGTGCCCAGCACGGCAAACGACATGGTTCCGGATTGCCAAGTGGGCATCATGCCCGCAAAAAAAGGTGGCATGGGCAACAAGTTGACGAGCGCGCAGAGCCCGTACGCCACGCCCATTCCTCCTCCGCCGCTGAGAAAAACAATGATCAGCGTCTCGATAAAAAACTGCTGAAGGATGGCGCGGGAGCTGGCGCCCACCGCCTTGCGCACCCCGATCTCGCGAGTGCGCTCGCGCACCGCCACCAGCATGACGTTCATCACCCCCAGGCCGCCCAGCAGCAGCGTGGTGATGCCGATGGCCCCCAGAAAATATTTCATCGCGTCCATAAGCTTATTAAACGCCTTGGACTCCTCCACCGTGTCCCAGACGGGCGCCGCTTCTTTGTCCAGCGGATCAAACCGGTGCAGACGGCCCAGCGCGCGCTTCACCTGGTACTTGCAAGGCT
>Ga0326727_10003640_pt1 | contig 48646 bp, 45 predicted proteins | sample MB2enrmetagenome_FD_207643 | JGI IMG/M metagenome (GOLD analysis project Ga0326727, IMG submission 207643) | Lab enriched peat soil microbial communities from McLean, Ithaca, NY, United States - MB29MY | ecosystem: Environmental > Terrestrial > Soil > Wetlands > Peat | place: USA: New York... | reverse complement strand
CTTTTGCTTTCATCAGAGGCTGCAAGCCATTATTGCCAACCATTTCCCTGGACAGTCTGACTTTAATCCCCATGATTACGTCCTTGTTCTTTTCACAGATTCTCACCGCCTTTTGCACGTCGGCATACCTGATATCCTCAAGCTCTCCGATGACAGGGCTAATCATTCCCAACGACGAAATGTTGAGCATCGCGAAGATTCTGGTCTCCGAGACTTCGATCACATATTTTCTAAAACCCATGAACGTATCCGCTCCCGCCGAGCCGGCGTCGAGAACGGTAGTGGAACCCATTTTCAGGCAGTGTTCGTCGACACTAATTCCATAATGAGAGACGCCTTCGTAGACGTGGACGTGAAGGTCGATGAATCCGGGGCAGACTATTTTGCCCGAGGCATCGACAACTTTGACTGCCTGGTCTTTCGACAACTCCCTTCCAACTTTTGCGACCACGCCGTCTTTGATGGCGACATCTGTTTCTTCATGAACTTCTTGAAGTGGATCTATCATCATTCCTTGGTGAATAATAGTATCGTATATCTTCAATTCGTGTCACCTCTGACGAGCTAGGACGAATGATAAGTCCATTAGTTATAAGTGGAAACTGATAGAAAGAAATCAGCTCGAATTATCAAGGTAGAAGATACGTCTGAGTACGTATCGTACGCTTATCCTCAATGTGAGTCGCTCAAATTTTGGAAGGGTTTGAGGACTGAGGAAGTTTTTTGGCTTCGCTCAGTGCCCTGTTGCATTACGGGTTCGTTGTCGTTGGAGTAGTTGTTGGGGTGTTGCCGCCTTTTTTCCGTGCTTTTACCGCAACCGCTGCCACCAGCACTATCACAACTACGGCTCCAACTAAGTATGTCATCATGTTAGAGCCACCTGAACTGGATGAGCTACTGCTGGTTGTTGACGTCATTGTTTGAGCACTTAGACTATAAATACTGGCTAGCGCGGTCATGTTGAACATTCCACCAGGCCAATCCATAGTACTAGGAGAAGTAGGCCAACCACCAAAGTTCGAGGTGTTAACGACCCACACTGAATCGACGTAGTACAGCGTTATTGATGGAAGCTGCTGAGCAAGTATGCCTTGCAATGTCTGCATTAGTTGCGCTCTCTGATCAGCCGTTCCTGCAGCATAGAGCTGATTGACCGTTGTGTTGTAATACTGCCACACACTGGGGGGCGTGAAGACTGGGTGCGCCGCGTCCGATATGAGCGGAGGTCCAGTTCCGAATCCATCAAAAGCATATCGATAGGTAATCAGTTCGGAGTTTGGATCTCCATAGTTTTGTTCATACAAGTACATGTTAGTTCCTTTCTCCCATATATCGACCATTGAGGTCGAAGCCATCGCTTGTAGTTGCGCATCTATTCCGACCGCCCTCAAGTCTTGTACAATTCTGTTACCTGCAGTGACTTCAGGTTGCAGCTCTGCTGGGACGTAAAGTGTTGGAGAGAATACCGTTCCGTTTTGTGTCTGATAATACCCATTACTATTCTTCGTCCATCCTAAACTTTGAATCAGGCTTTCAGCCATTTGCGGGTTATAGTTGTATTCTGGCACTGAAGAGTTGAATTCAGGTGCGTTTTCTGGAGGAATGTATCCTTCATTCCCAGGTGCGCCATAGCCTGCGAGAGCTGTTTGAACTAGGTCTGTGCGATTGATTGCGTACGCCAATGCCTGTCTGAACGCGAGTTGGTTGTATGGGTAATTCCAAATGGGGTACTCCATTTGCCAAGTATCAGGTGTCGGTCCAGAGATAACTTGGAAGTTAGGGCTTGATGTTAAACCTGCGACATCGGTTGGAGCAACTGGCGCCGCGTCAATTTGTCCTCCTTTCAGCATCAGAGAAATGTCCTGGGTTGTTGGTATGAGCAGCACCGTTATTTGGTTCAAGTACGGCACACCGTTTTGTGATGGATCTCCTCCAAACGGAGAACCGTGCGGGTTAGGCAACATCACGACTTGAGTATCGCCCTGAGTGAAGTTCGAAATGTAGAATGCTCCAGCGCTCACTAGGGTTCCAAAGTTTGGCCCAGGCGAGGTTCCGTTAACGATGTAATTCTTCCAAATATGGTAGGGCACAAGGTTGGGAGTATTCTCCGCTCCAATTATATCGCCAAGCAATCCGTTTGGAGCCTTCAAGTCTACCTCAGCAACGGTAGAGTTGTAGACTTTAATTGAATCCGTAATACTCCCAGTAAGACTGCTCGCGAAGTTTGAGAGCGCGCCAGCACCCCAAGTGAACGTATCGAAGTTTAGCTGGATAGTATACGCTAGATCGGTCGCGTTGACTGGCACTCCGTCCGACCAAGTCATCCCGGGTCTGATCATGAAATACCAAGTCGTAGCGTTAGCGTTCGACCAATAGTTTGATACCGCTTCATGCATTAGTCCGAAGGCGGTTGGAACTCCAAAGTCTGGGTAAACCATTTGGTTGAAGTACCACGCCTGATAGGAACTTGTCAGGAATTGCGAGAAATTATCGATAGTGTTCGGTAGTGCAAGATGCAAAGTTCCTCCATGTTGGATCGTCTGAGCGAATCCTGGAAGGAAACTTGATGCAACTAAGACGGTAAAGAACAACGCGACGGTCAAAATTCGTAGCTTTGATATCAAAACTCAAACCTGAATTGCGAAAGGAAGAGCTTCACGTAGATATTTAAAACTAATCAATAAATCGTCAACAAATGGGTAGTCGAGGTGAATAGAAGTAAATCAGGAAAAAATCACTAGCTTTTATGGTATCACCGATCGCGTGAATCAAAAAAGAAACCTCGATCGTCGTTGTCAACGCTTCACGCATAGCCACACGTTTTCAAGTTGTCGGTGACGAAACGATTGTGTAGTTACGTTTACTAGTTTTCCGTGCATCCTAGAGAATTGCGACTGCCCTTTTGAATTCACACGAGGTTTCAATTTTACCCTGTGAGTCATGTCGAGTCAGGACAACGTCGTCATTCGATTAATTGAATGTGAACCATCATGTCAAACTTTATACAGAAATTCATCAGCAATTTAATCGGGGTTAGTTGGTCGCTCCGCCATAGGGAGGATCCCTCACGAGCGAGGATTTTGCTATGACCAACTTCCCCTCAAAATTTCGATTTCGAGATATTATAATACGGTCGATATCGATATCGAGGAAGAAGAGAAGACGTGCTGTCAAAGAGTTAATTACGTCACTTCGCGAGAGCCTTGCGCTATGAAATCTCTGACGTTTGGCTTCGCGAATGTTGCAGTGGACCCACTGACCGCGGTCGAATATGGAGTGTTAGCCGAAAAGAGTGGGTTTGACGCTCTCTGGATGCCTGACCATATCGTTGATGTCGACGGTGACAAGACGGATCCATGGACTACACTTTCCGCGGTCGCAGTCAGGACGAAGAGGATCAGGCTTGGATCTGCGGTCACGGACACTCAGCGTAGCCATCCTGCAAGGACGGCACACCAGGTTGCCTCTCTCGACCAATTATCTCGTGGGCGAGCAATCTTAGGAATCGGAGCCGGCGAGGCCATGAACATTGTCCCTTATGGATTACCTTGGGATCAACCTCAGGACCGTATTACCCGGCTTGCGGAAGCCATCACAGTTATTCGATTGCTTTGGAGTAGTACTCGCGAAAAGCCCGTTAGCTACGAAGGCAGATTCTACAGGTTGGAGAACGCGTTTCTCAGTCAACCCCCCAAAAGAAAGCCGTATCCGCCAATCTATGTTGGGGTATTTTCTTCGACGAGAGCGCTCAGGGTTGTCGGTGAATTGGGCGATGCGTGGTATTCCTGGCTTAACACTGCTGACACTTTCAAACGACGTTGGGCAGTAATACGAGAAGCAGCAAAGAATGCGGGACGTTCTCACAGAATGATTGTTCCGTGTAGTCATTTGCTTGTGGCGTTTCCCAGGAATGCCAGGGAGAGAAAGATGGCTATGATGTCTGCCAAGATGACTCTACTAATGGAGAAATCTGTGCTTAAGAGCCTGGGATACAAGCCTGCGATGGAACAATACCAAAATCTTGGGACCCTCAAGATGGACGTTGCGAAAGTTATGAGCGCCGCTGAACAGGTTCCAGATGACTTCGTCCATAGGATTTGTTCGATAGGAGATACGGATCAGGTCGAAGAAAGGATCGAGGAACTCGCTAAGTCAGGCATCACTCATTTCTCGATAGCCGATTTGCTCGCGCCGGTGACCGTGAAGAGAACACTTAAGAAAATGCATCGAACCATTCGGCGTTACGCGTGACTCAGCCAAGGGTCTCGCGGGTATCCCTTACTCTAGTTAAGGATAGTTCGGGAGAGAGCAAAGAGGCGATTCCTGAATCTACTGCAGGAACAATTTCACTTAATCTTTTCAAAGAAAATGGGGAAAAGTGTGGATAAGATTTTGGACGATCCGCGTGTTGTGATCATTACTGTTCTACGAGCCGCGGTGATGATAGTACCCGTGGTAGTAGCTGGTTCCATAGTAGCCGTAAACATAGTAGCCGTTTCCATAGTAACTGTTTGAGTAGTAGCTTGGAGAATAGTAGTAACCTGAATAGTAGCAGCTGTTGCCTCCGTAGTATCCACTGTAGTAGTATCCATTGTATCCATTGTATCCATTATAGCAGCTACTGTAGTATGGGTAACTTTGGTAGTAGCTTGAAGCTAGCGTTATGGATTGAGACGTTGATGCCAGAAGTGATCCGGCTTGACCATTATTGTTATTGTAGATTGAGACGGAGAACTGTACCGTATGACCTAGGGTTGATGGCGGAAGACTGAACACTAATTGTCCACTGCCTACTGAACTAAGCCCTGTACTCACGGTACCGACACTAGTGCTCGTCGTCGTATCATATGCATTGCCCACCGCGACAAGCGGTCCAACGATATACGAGCAGGAAGTTGAGACGGGTACTGTTACTGCAATATTGGAATTATAGTACTGGGGTCCGGAGACTGTTGGGTAACTTGCCTGCGCTACGCAGGGCGTCTGCGCAAAGACTGGACTGCTACCGGCCGCGAAAACCGCTGCAGCAAGGAAGAAGACTAACGAGAATAACATTAAGTTACGTTTTTCCAAAGCTTATCACCTCCACCTAACTATGTCCTATAGTTCACACCTGACACGGACCACAGTTCAATATAATCCGATTTCTACCAGGTAGAATAGCATCCGTGAATGTGGTACCGAATCCATAGTGCGCACCACAGATCCACCAACGACGACTTATGAAAGAAGCTACAAACGATAGGAATCATGGTGATCTGCGCACGATAATTCCGCACGAGATTTCGCCGGAATAGTTATCTTAAATTAATAAAATAGAACGCAAAGGCGCTTTGAGCAATGCGATTGAAAGGCAAGGTTGCGTTAGTAACTGGTGGAGGTTCAGGGCTCGGGCAAGCAATATCAATAAAATTCTCTCAAGAGGGAGCCAATGTATGTGTCGCAGACGTCGACGCTAAACGTGCGCAGAGCACAGTAACCGCCATAGGTGAAAGTCACGCTTTTCCAGTTGTGGGAGACGTAAGCAAGTCCTCTGACGCTGAAACGATGGTTAAAGCGACAATTGACCATTTCAAAGGATTAGACATACTTGTGAACAACGCTGGCTTCTGGTTGGTTGATCGCCCTGATCGCGTGGATGCCCTGAGCGAACAGGACTGGGACAGAGTTGTAAATGTCAACTTGAAAGGAGTTTTCTTGTGTTCGAAATATGCCCTTCATCACATGCTGAAACAGCAGCATGGAGCCATAATCAACCTCGCATCGGAGTGTGGAATAGGAGGAATGCTGAACGCTGCCGCTTACTGTGCCGCTAAAGGCGGAATTGTCAATTTGACAAGACAGATGGGATTAGAATACGCTCGCAAGGGCATCAGAGTAAACTGCATAATCCCATGCAATATTAAGACGCCAATGCTAGAACGTGAACTTGATGCGAGTGAAAACAGGGAGGCAGCGATTAAACGCTATCATCTTCTGATGCCAATTGGCAGGTTCGGCGAAGCTGAAGAAGTGGCAAATGCCGCCGTGTTCCTAGCCTCGGGTGAATCCAGCTTCACAACAGCATCCGTGTTGATGGTTGATGGTGGGGTAACAGCCGGCGGCACTATCGCATACAGTGCGCTAGTCGATTAGCGCTTGTAACGACTCCCAGGGAAGACGCCATTTCTTATACCGCTTCTTGCCGACTTTTCAACTAAAAGGTCACGCGTCCGCCCGTGACGTTTAGACCCTGACCAGTCATGTAGTCTGCGGCATTCGATGCAAGGAACAATATTACCCCCGCGACGTCTTGTGGTAGGGCTAACCTTCCCAGTGGTGCACGAGCCGCCCAGTCCTTTTTGACCTCTTCTGGTGAGATTCCTCTAATTTGGGCGTGTGTTCGAAACTCATACGCTAGCATATCGGTATCGACATCCCCGGGACAAACTGCGTTTACGTTAATCCGATGTTTAGCAAGCTCCAACGCTAGACTTTGAGTTATTCCAAGTACCGCAAACTTCGAAGCGCAGTAATGCGTGTAAAAAGGGACTCCGATTTTCCCGGCTACAGATGCTGTATTAACGATCTTGCCTCCAGCTCCTTGTCGAATCATCTGCTTAGCGACTGCCTTGCAGCAGAGAAAGGTTCCTTTTGCATTTACATCCAATATTGAATCCCATAATTCCTCAGTAATCTCATCGAACGGGCGTATTGTGAGAATGCCTGCACAGTTAACGAGAATGTCGATTTTCCCAAACGAAACTAGAGTTTTCTCAATAACCTTCTCGATTTCAGCGTAGGATCGAACGTCCAGTTTCTCAGGGATAGCCGTGCCACCTCGGTTCGTAATCTCGTCGACTACACTTTGCGCGGCGTCAGCACGAGAATCCGCAACAGTTACCTTTGCGCCCTCGTCAGAGAATGACTTTGCTACCTCACCACCGATTCCTCCACCCGCGCCGGTCACAATTGCTACTCTGCCGTTAAACCGCACATTCCACACGTCCCTGATCCACTACGAATATGATGAATTAAACGACTTCAGAGGCATGAACAGAGACCCCATATCCAATAAAGTATTAAATAGAACTCGCGGGCAACTTCTACCCACGGATTTGTGATGTCAGCGTGGCGTCAAAAAGACCGGTTTTTCTGAGAGAAGCGACGGGAATTGTTAGAGCCATATCTCCACTTCAAGCATTCATAACTACGGTTGCAATTACGAATATAGGATTCGGAATCGCAACAACTTACCTGCCCGCCCTCTACGTGTGGCCTGGAGCAGACCTCGCGCTCACGTTCATTCTGGTTCTCCCGTTCCTCTTCTGTCATTCGGCAATGTATTCTATGATGGCGATCGCAATGCCACGTTCGGGCGGAGACTACGTTTGGGGAAGTCGTATCCTTCATCCGTCTATTGGGTCATCGCTTGCACTCACCAATGTGATTTTTAATTCGATTTTCATGGGATTCTTTGCGAACACATTCGTAACTTATGGTCTGTATTCAGTGTTCGTGACTTGGGGAACGATAACGGTGAACAGTGGGCTGATAACCATATCCGAGTCGGTGTTTACGAATCCATTGTGGATTACGGTCATCGGAACTGTGTTAATCGCGTATCTAACGATAATTATGATTTTCGGAGTGCGTCGTTACCTGAAGCAACAGATGGTTTACTGGGCTATTGGAATGATCGGGACTTTGGTGGCACTTGTGCTATTCCTGGAGTCTAATCCGACACAATTTGCGCAGGCGTTCAACAACGTGCTTAGCCAGTACACTACCTACCAAGGGATAATTCAGTCAGCTAACGCTGCAGGTTTCAAATGGGCTCCTAGCATGGCAGCTACGGTTGGCGCGGTTACCCTTGCATGGTTGGCAAATAATGGGTATCAGTACTCGGGCTACTTCTCTGGTGAGCTCAAAGAGGTACAGAAATCCATGTTCGTATCGACCATAGGAAACAATATTGTTTCCACGATTATGTATTCGGTCTTTGCTTTCGCTCTCGTCGGCGCCGTAGGAGAGGGTTGGTTGAATTCGCTTAGTTATATTGCGAACGCCACGCCGTCTTCTTATACTATTCCCGTTCCTCCAAATCCTTACTTTTTCGCTAGCCTTCTCACGAATAACTTGGCCATAGCGACTATCATCAACCTTGGTTTCCTAGCATGGGCGGTTGTTATCATTCCGTCGAACTGGATGGCGACTACAAGAATTATGCTAGCGATGGGTTTTGACCGTGTACTTCCGACAAAACTGGCTGACGTAAGCGATAGATATCACACGCCTGTCAAATCAATTATCTTCGTCGCCGTTGTTACATGGATCGGGATGGTTGCAACCAACTATTATGGTGCAGCTGCTGCAAACCTGAATTACACCGTGGTCTACACTCTAATTCTAGCGGTAGTCGGATTGGCTGGCGCAGTCTTTCCCTTCGTGCGCAAAACGATTTACGAACGATCAGCAATAGCCAAGTACAAAGTTGCAGGCATTCCTGCTATCACGATTCTTGGAATTATTAACTTTCTATTCTTCATAGCGATCTCCATCGCAGCTGGGCTCAACCCATTTGTTGGCGGACCGACCACACCTGCGGCAATAGCAGCTGGCGCCATAGTCTTCGTGGGAAGTGGCCTCCTCTACTTTGTTGCACGCGCATACCACAATCGGAAAGAAGGAATCGACATCGCCCTAAACTACCAAGAACTTCCCCCAGAGTAAGATGTTACATTTTCGATAGATCAACGCTATAGCACTAAGTTAGCGCGCAACGTGCGAACACGAAACTGAACGGTAAAGTATTTCTCACGAACGCGCGGTATGATTACCGTTCATTTCTTATTACTGAGAAAGACCTCGTCCGTTTTTGTAGAGAGTGAGCTGGAAAGGTGACCCGATTCAAGATCAGTGTCGATCTAGGAGAGAGCTACAATGACCCCATGCAGTTCATTGAATGCGTAGAAGTGGCTGCGAAATATCAGTTTGAAGCAGCTTGGTTTGGAGACCATCTCTTTCCGTTCATTCATAGTGCAAGAAGATCATCGTTTGTATGGTCGATGTTTCCGACAGCACTAGACAGAACTCATCGACTAAAAGTAGGACCGGACGTAACGTGTCCGATAGGGGGAAGATATCATCCATTCATAATTGCACAAGCCGCCGCCACCATAGACAACATGTATCCTGGAAGATTCCTGCTTGCTGTTGGATCCGGAGAAGCGATAAATGAAGCCAGATTTCTCCACAAATGGCCAAAGTGGAAAGAGCGAATGGACAGGCTGGTGGAAGCGGTTCGGCTTATTAGGTTACTCTGGAACAGTGACGATTACTTCTCGTTTGATGGTCACTATTTTTCCTCGAAAGATCTCTTTCTTTATACGAAGCCCAAAGCAAAAATCCCGATTTACTTTTCGGCTTTAGGTAGCAAGGCGGCTACCCTTGCCGGGACGTACGGAGACCATCTTGTCACAATAAACTCGGTGGAAAAAGTTCCTGAGATTTTTGCGAAATTCGAAGCCGCAGCCAGTGTAGCAGGAAAGGATTCGATGAAAATGGAAAAAATGGTTCTTGTCGGCCCCATGTTCAGTGATGAAAGAACCGGAATCGACGAGTTGAAAAGAACCCATGAAGCCGCCTACCTCGCAGAAGGGGCTTTCGACATGCAAGATCCACGAGAAATTGAAAGGAAATCTGCCAACTTGACCGATGATATGCTAGCTAAGATGATGTACTTCTGTCCCACTCCTGAAGATGTTATAGAACTCGTTGCGCGATATCAAAAAGCCGGCGCGACGCACGTTGCTATCGCTACTCAATCTGATCCGGCGAAGATAAGAATGATTGGAGAAAAGGTACTTCCGCACTTCATCCATGGCTAAGATTTTTGCTACTGCTCACGATCCGCCACGCACGACGTCGGATCAGTGTGAATCCGACTAGTGGATGCGTTCACTCCGGTGGAATCTCGGAATAGACTGCCTTAAGATCGACGCCTTGTCGCTTGTTGATCGTGTAGCTGGCAACGTAGTAAACGACGCCGGTGATGAATATTCCTGCCAGAATCGCATCTGCTTGGGGAGTGGACGGGCCGATAGCTGGTTCCGTTACTGAGAAGAAGAAGTTAGCGGCCATAAATATAGCAGATATTGCTCCAACGATAGAAACAAGTGGAATCTTCCATTTAGCACCCGGAAGATGACTGACCAGCGAATTCCTTCTGAAAGGCAACACAACTGCCACGAGACTTCCCAATAGCCAGACTACGCTCCATATTGCGACGCTATTTAGAAATAGCCCAAGGTAAGATGTGAATGACGCTAGAATCAGGAAAATGGTTGCACATACTGCGTTAAGGATCATCGCTTTGATTGGGAAACGGAATTTTTCATTAATGTCCGCAAAACGTGCAGGAAAGATCCTGTCGAATGAGAAAGCGAAGACGTATCGCGTGGCTACAAGCAGGAATCCAGGGATATTCCAGAAGAATGTAAGAAGCCATCCAAGCTGAATCAGGAATAGAATTGCAAAATTGTTAGTTAGCATAGAAATGAAGAGTGGCATCCAGGGGGGTGCGACAAGTGGCCAGTTTGAACCCACCGCAAATGCGGCCTGAACGAATTGGTAACCTACCACATTTACAGAAAGCTGAGTACCGATAATATTGATGATCCAAGCGAAAAACAACGATCCGAGTATCGCGTATGCCATATTGTGTCTAACATTCTTCACTTCACCGGCTGCAGCCGCCGCGAAATTCTGTCCGTTGTAGAGTAATACGGATAGAGGAATGCTCATCAGCGTTAGGTTTAGTGATAATGGAACGTATGACCAACCGGTCGATTGTGCTTGATTGATGATGCCTGTATAGGTCATGTTTGTTCCGCCGTAGCCATTAACCGCATTGATGAAGTCAGCATGAGTAGACGTCCCAAGCACGTAGAACGAGAGAACGGCGCTGATCATGATGATGATGAAAAGAATTGTCATAATCCTACTGAAGACTTTCGCGCCGACACCCGCGATCACCGCTGATACGAGAATTACTACGAGTCCAAGCACGAAAGCGTTAACCGGAATGGCCACGGCCGAAGCCAAGCTCAACAAGAATTGATTTCCAGACGCATAGCCAAATGATGCTAGCGCGATGGGAAGTACAACAGTTGAATTGATAAATCCTTCAATGCCAACTACGGCGACGATTGAAATCCAGAAGGACCATCCAGCCATGAAACCGACTACTGAATTAACTCCTCTAGTGATCCAGATATAATCTCCGCCAGCTCTTGGCATACTTGTCGAAAGAAAGACGTACGCTAGGGCTAGAGGTATTGTGAACAAGAGGCCGAAGTGTTCGGAGAGCACCCAGTCGGCGCCCGGATCAGCCGTAGCAACAAACGCGATCTGCGATGCGAAGCTCCAGACACTCGGCAAAATCACTGACGAACTAATCAGGAAAGCATCGAACCATGAGAAGTTGCGAATGAGCCCAGTTGCCTCACGCAGGAAGACCGTCTTATTGGCCATAGCGCGCAGGAAGAGTCATCATCAATATAGATTTTTGCATGCAATACTCGGTCTCGTTCGTCTTACGAGAGGTTCGGTTGCATGACGATCCGAATTGGATCGCCGATTTTCTTATCCATCATTTCTATGCCTCGATTAACTTCGTCAAGTGTGATCTTGTGGGTAACTGAGTCCGTCAGGTCGACACGCCGGTCTCTCACCATTGAAATGACTTCAGTGATGTCGGTTCGCAGATGGTCAATTGATGGCCTTATTTGGATCTCCTTTCCCGTGTTTCGAATTTGTGGACTAAACATCAAGTCATCCCACGGTGTAATCTCAATCTTCTCAGAGCAGATTCCGACCAGAACGGCTTTTCCGTCACGGGCTACGCTTCGAATGGCTGCTTCGACTGTCCTTGGAAATCCGATGGCCTCGAAAGCAACATTTACTCCTTTGTTATTTGTGCGCTCACGGATGAGTTTGTCTACCGGTTCGTGTCCTGGATTGATGATTTCTGCTCCGAGTTTGGCAGCTCTATCCAGTTTCCTTTGATCTGTATCTACAGCGATGATTTTGCTAGCGCCCATGGCTCGCGCGAACTTTAGGATGTGATAGCCGACTCCGCCTACCCCGATGATTGCTGTAGTGTCGCCCGAGCGAAGGTCTGCAACTCGTCTTGTGGCATGGTAAGCGGTCACCACTGCGCATCCGATTATTGCTCCTTCTTCAAAGCTGATCTCAACTGGCAAAGGAAACGACTGTCTCTGTGGAATCGCAACGTATTCGGCGTAACCTCCGTTGATGTTTGCACCTATGTCGATTGCGGAGTCGCAGAGATTGCTCTTTCCAGAACTACAGTAGTAGCAGTTTCCGCACGTTATCCTATAATCCATGATTACGCGGTCGCCAGGCTTGATGTTCTTGACTTTCGTACCTACACGTTCGATGACACCTGAGCATTCATGGCCAGGGATTAAGGGCAGTTTGTCAATTTCGTGCCCATGCCACATACGTACATCAGATTGACAGATTCCAACCGCCTTGACCTTGATCAGAACGTCATCGTCAGTCATTGACGGAATTGGGGTTGATTCAATCGATAGAGGCTTATTACATTCTCGAAGTATGGCGGCTTTCATTTCAATGATTCAACCGTCACCGTTTAATGAGCGGTCGGAGTTAAGCCGTTTGGTGTTTCCCAGGAGGAAACTTAGTTGGTGATGACACTTCCGTATGGTAACGGAACGATTGAACTGGATCTCCCAAAGGAAAGACTATTGGGATATCTTCTTCCAAGAGAAGTCGCGAGTTCATCGGACGCCGATTCAGTAGTGCGTGATGCAATACGGAATCCGGTGGACGGTTTTGGACTACAGTCATCAGTCGAGAGAGGAAACTCGGTCGTCATAATTGCAGATGACTATACTCGACCAACTCCTTCAGGTACAATATGTCGAGCCATAATCGATGAGCTGAACGGCTTGGGAATTGATGACTCGCATGTCACTATTCTAGCAGCAGGTGGACTGCATAGGCCAATGAATGAACGGGAGCTTCGATCCAAGTTTGGAGACGACTTAATCAAACGTGTTCAGATAAGAAGCCATGATGCTTGGGATGACGCGCAGCTGGAGTACTTGGGCGAGACTTCGAGGGGCACTCCAGTCTGGGTTAACAGACTTATCGTGGGGGCCGATCTCAGGATTACGGTAGGGATGATTACTGCTCATTTCGTTGCGGGGTATGGCTCGGGACCTAAGACAATCATGCCTGGAGCCAGCGGGCGCCAGACGATTTTTCATAACCACGGAGTCGTCTCCGCAACCCCACACGCCAGAATCGGAATTACAAAAGGCAACCCATGCTGGGAAGATATGGTTGAAGTGGTCGGATTTCTCGGACCAACGTTAGCTGTTGATGTGGTCTTGGATCCTAAAAATCAGATTGTGGCGGCCTTCCACGGCAACCCCGTCTCGGCTCAGAAAGCTGGAATCTGCCTATACGATAGCATCTACGGACTTCGCTTGGAGAAGAAGGCTGACATTGTGCTGGCAAGCGCGAACCCTATGCACGCCTATCTCGACCAAGCTCTGAAGACAATCATTCATACCTCAATGTTTGTCAAAGATGAAGGAATGAGAATCGTAGCCTCACCATGCGAGGAACTTCTAGGCCCACCTTTCCTCAAAGAGCTATACTACTCCTCACTTACTCCACGATGGCCTAGCGTCGAAGAATACTCCAAGATGATGCAGTCGGGAGCAGTCAAGGACATTGCAGATGCAGTGGGCATCCTGAAGTTTCTCGAAACCAACAAATCACAATTAACGCTTGTGTGCGACCGTACATTCGACGATGATTTGAACAAACTGGGATTTGCACACAAAAAAACCATTAAAGAAGCGCTAGATGACGCGACTCTGAAATTAGGCAAAGATTCCATGGTCCTTGTTGTTCCCTACGGCGCTATCACACACCCGGTCTTTTAGAGAACGTATTACGCGCCCGAATGCAGTGTGACCTTTGGTTCGTTTTGTGATTCCTTATGCGGGTCAGAAATGGCATATAGTGGAGATAAAGTCGTTAGGAAAGGTCACACTTCCAGTCGTAGAAGTGAATTCAAGGTTACATATTGCGTCTTTTGTAATAATCGACAACTATGAACTAGTTAGAAAACTGGCGAGCGTTCTTGGGAAGGAAATGTCTAGATACAATCCTCGATATTTGATGTGCATAGAAGCCAAATCTCTGCCACTGACATACGCAATCTGTGACTACCTCAACATTCTTTATAGGAAACGCAAAGCGCGAATCAAAGTGAGATACGTTGTCGTTAGAAAGACCAAGAAGGTCTACATGAAGTCGCCATACTCTGTTCGTGTAAAGTCAAGAACGACTAAAACGAAACAGAGACTTTTCGTTGACAGAAATGATCTTAGTAAGTTGAATGCTAACCGCTTCATTCTGCTCGATGACGTAATTTCAACGGGGGCTACGGTCAACGCGGTACTACGCCTATTGAGGAAACAAGGGCTTAATCCTTCAGCTATTTTCTCCGTGCTATTCGAGGGCCGAATGGAGACCGACAAAATTGACTACCCTGACAAAAGCAGAGTACACGTATTCGGTAGAATCCCCCTGTACGTAAAGGGTAGGTAGAATTCTCGCAATAAAATCCAATTGGGGCCGAACGGAAACTAGGTATGCATAACATTTGGTAGCAACCATAGTGTAAAGCGAGAGTCAGATCATGATGGTTTCTGTTAAAATGAGGCAACGGGGTAGCGACGAGCGATTCATGTCGGCAGCAATTTACGAAGCGATGACTGCGGCAAAGGAGGGAAATGCGCCGATCGGGTCTGTGATTACGAGGAATGCGCGGATTGTCGAGCGTGGCCACAACAAGGTCTTCACCACACGTGACATTACAGCACACGCGGAGATTGTGGCGATTCGTAAGCTTACCAAGAGGATCGGGAGTTTTGATCTACGACATTATACGTTATACTCAACGTTTGTTCCGTGTGCTATGTGTGTTGCAACGGTGCTTAGAGCTAATATTCCCGTGATAGTTTATGGGGCTGAGGCAGAAGATGCACCACAATTCTCCAGTGGCATCCATAATCGGGTTAACCACAGCGTCTGTACGATAGCAAAACGTCGGGTTAGGTTCAGGGGAGGAATACTTCGGGTTAGTTGTGCGAGGTTGTTAGCTCGTGCGAAATCGGATTGAATCGCAAATTGTGCGAGAATTACGCGAATATTCTCTATATTACTTGAGGACTAATTTCATTACGTTCTGTTTGAATGCGTTTTAATTGTTACTGTTTCGTCTGGTTCTCGCGTCTTAGAAAATTGTGAGTTGATGATTTCTTTGTCTTGTTCGACGAGTTCGTACCATTGTTTTTTCTCGCCGATTTTTGCTCTGAGTTTCCAGCGTAGTGATTTTGGCGTGTTTTCGATGCGTGAATGTAGATCTTCAAGTCGCTCTTGTACTATTTCTTGGTCTTTTGGTTCGAGTTTATAGTTGCTTAACGCTTTTAGTATATTCTTGATGTTAACGTTGAAGGTTTTGTAAATTCCCCAATCACGACTAAGTTGAGCTAGGTGAGTCCCGTTTATGGTTTCGGGGGCATCTGTATCGCCGATCTTATGGTCGAGGATTAGTGTGATTACGTCTTTGTATTCTTTTTCGGTTATCTGTACGACTTGCAGTTTTGTAGCCAGCAGATCGGCTAACGGAATTGTGGGTTTGTCCGCAGATAGCCGTTCCCTGAAGTCGAACCGGTGAGCCATCTTGAATATGTCTAGGAAGATGTCAACTCGTCTTTCATGTTCGATATCATTGAAGATTAGACGTTTGTCGGCTGCCATAGCATTGAAAATTTCGCGTGGAACATATCCAAGTTTTGGGAAAAGCTTCTTGATACTTCCCGCCTGCTTCTTCAGTCCCATGAAATCGATGTCGGCGTATTTTCGTTCTAGGTTACGATGGGTTGCAGATGGACTGTGAGAACGGATCGCCATGCCACCAAACAATCTGAGGATAATGCCCTGGTTCTCTGCGCACTCTATAATTCGATGCGTTTCAGCAACGATGTCCGCAAGCGGTGTAGTTGCAGCTTCCACCACATTTCTCTCGCTCTGAAACTGTAAAGGTTCAGCAAACCGTTGATTAACCGACACATCCACTAGTTTCCTGCTCATCAGTTTCATCCGCTTAGTACATTACCAATGACTGCGCAGCGGAGCATGTATGCCTATCATAATAATTTGACGACCTAAATATTCCTATTAGAATTCGATTACTTCTAGGCTTCTGCTGGCATTTTTACCCGAACATTTTCGTAACCTGTTAATGGCAGCTTTGTGTCGATTGGATGCGAAACTATTTTGAATGTTGGTCCAGGAGTGCTCTCAACCATTTGTCGAAAATGTATTTGCCGATTTGTTGGTAACCTTTTGTGGTTAGGTGGAGTCCGTCGGCAGAATTATCTTCTGAGAGCCTATTGGTCTGGGGGTCAGCAGTTGCCGTGAAGAGGTCCATGAAGGGCATGCTTCTTTTCTCTGCTTCCGTGCGGATCATTCGGTTAAGCTGGAGTCTAGGAGGGATCAGCGCGTCGAATCCAAGAATCGATGGCACCGAGCATGCCACGGCCGCGATGCCTGTGTTCAGAGCGGTATCGTAGATGGTGGTCAAGTTGTGGGAGATTGTTACCGGATCGAAACCCCAACCTAAGTCATTGGTTCCTCCAAGTATGATGACGTAACCCGCTTTCTGATCAACCACGTCTCTTGAGAATCTTTCAAGCATACCTGAGGTTAGATCGCCGTTAATTCCTCGATTCAGAACGTTGACCTTTACGTCCGATTGGAGATTGCGTAGATGTTCTTCGACAAGGGTCTCGAGGTATTTCGGGTACGAGGTAGCTTGACCAGAATCGGAGAGCTCGTTTTCTCCTACCGTGAGACTATCTCCGAGGGCTACGATTTTCATGGTTTATTCAGGCCCTAGCCTTGGTCGTTCGAGAATCTAGACTCTTAGAGGCCTTCGACAACGAGATCGCGTATAACTCTGAAGCGTGGTAGAGGCTCTATGGTCATGTCTCCGTTGACTTCGGTGTGGCAGGAGAGGCCAGGTTTCTTGTTGACGGTGAGGTTGCATCTTGCGCATATCCTTCTGTGACATGAGGTGTGTGAGTGGTAGGCAATGGTCGGGTCAAGGTTCTCGTAGATATAGTCCAACACGTCCATTACAGTCATTTTCGGTTCGAATGGGACCTCATAGGTCTGATAGCGGCTGGAGCTATCGACGGAGGGGTCGAAGCGCGAAATTTTCACTTTGATTGTTTTTCTCTCCAACTTATTCACCTAATTCTTTCACTGCGCGAATAATGCCTTCTTCAAAGCCAAACATCACACGTGGTGGCTTCAGTTTCGTTATTGTTACGGGTCTTGTTGTTAAGGACATTTTCCCATTCACCTGCCTTACGACTATTTCTCGAAGCCAATGCTTGTTGTCTGTTTGTGGGAAGTCTGATCGGTTGTGCACACCGCGGCTTTCCGTTCTAAGCAACGCGGATCTGGCTGATGCAAGAAGTACATCCAAAGTGCTCTGGATTTCTATTGCGTCAATCCATTCCTTGTTGTACGCTAGGGCTTGTGTCTGCACGGAGAGGCGTGGCAAATCGTTGCGTACGATTGATTCGAGCTCTGCAACAGCTTTTTTCAGGCCAGTGCCGTTTCTGATCACCCAAAGATTGGCGTCCGCGATTTTCTTAATCGCCTTCTTTAGGTCGACTGCCCGAACAACATCGTTCCGAGTCAAGGGTGCTGTTAGACGTGATTCGACCTGTTTCAACTGCTTCTCGTCTGGTGTCGCCAGCCTTACTTTCTTTGAGTATGCAACGGCGGATTTCGCTGCTACAACTCCCTGGACGAATATTTGGGTGATAGCGGATGCTACTCGGTTGCTACCGAACAGGCCGCCTGAGCATTCGCCGGCTGCGTATAGTCCCTTCAGTGTGGTTGAGGCGTGTTCGTCGACGGCGATTCCTCCTTCCATGTAGTGAGCGGCGGGTGCTACTTCGACGGCGTTGCCTTGCTTGAGCCAATCGATCAAGCTCGTGAAGTCGGTTCGAAGCCATCTCCATCCGGGGTAGATTTTCTCGGCTTCGTCGAGAATGTTAAGGGGGACGTTCTTGATGGAGTAGTAGGTTCCGCCTCTTGGCGAGCCGTCTCCTCTCGCGACTATTTTGGTGGCGGCTAATGAGAAGATGAGTTTGTTCCATTCTGTTGTTGTGGCTATGTGGTAGATGAGTGGGTCGTATTCATCTCTTAGGAAGGGGCGACCGTGTTTATCGAGTAGGTCGCCGAACATTTCAATCAGAATGTATGGGAATATGTCTCCTCGTAGAGCGGGTGGCCACAAGATCACGTTGGGGCAGAATGTAACCATCTCCATGTTCAAGAGCGCGGCTCCTGCTCTGTAGGCTGCCGCGTGCATTCCGCCAGTGAGTCCGCCCGGCGCGCTAGTGAAGGAATATATCCTCTGCCATCCGCCGGTGGCGATGATTATGGCTTTGGCTCTAATGGCTTGTACGGATCCCTTGTTGATGTCAAGTCCAACGACGCCTGCCGCGGAGTTGTGCTGTGTCAGGATATCGGTGACGAAGAAATCGTTCTTGATTGTGATGTGACGCTTGCTGACTTGATTCACGAGGGTCTCGTTCAGGTTGGTTCCTTGGGTTAGGATGGCGCGCTTTCCATTCCAGATGTATTTCATGCCCCAGTCAATCATCTCCTTCGTCCTCGCGGGGGCGTCGCGAACGTACGTTTCGACCAGCTTTTGGTTGTTCAAGTAGTAGCCTTGGACGATTATGTCGTGGAAGAATTTCGTTTTAGAATCCAATTCGTTTCCGGTTAGTCCGATTTTTGCTGCGCCGCCTCCATCCAATGTAATGTCCGCGCCAGCCATCATTGTCGCTCCGGACTTTCCGGCCGCTCCATTGGACATGAGTAGTATTGATGCGCCTAAGTCATGGGCTTCAATTGCGGCCCGTAGGCCCGCGCCTCCACTCCCGACGATTATTATGTCGAATGATTCTTGGTCGGACAATTGGACGTCAATTCTTTGTCTAGCTTGATCCCTCAAGACAGGCTTGTAGTTTAGTTCGCGGAAATTCTCAGCTGATTATCGAATGGGCATTCGCAATTTCTGCACTGTCTGATCTGCTCTTTGCCTGGTTGGTAGAGGTCTGTGCTGAAGTATCTTTCAGTTCTGTCAGGAAGGACAGTCACAACGTTCTTGTCTAGACCGATATCCTTGAGAACCTGAATTGAAGCCAGTATGTTTGCTCCCGATGATATTCCAACCATTAGACCATGTTGATGAGACAGCGATTTTGTCATCTCGATTGCATCGTCGCTTTTGATTGCGATCACTTCGTCTATCAAATGCATATCAACTATTTCCGGAATGAAACCGTCTCCGATTCCAGCGATCTTGTGATCTCCGAGGTGAGTGTGGCCGGAGAGGATTGCTGCTTCATCCGGCTCTACTGCGATCAATCTCACTTGGGGATTCTTCTCTCTAATGGCTTTTCCAACTCCCATCAATGTTCCTCCTGTTCCAATTCCAGCGACAAACGCATCGACTCTTCCTACCATTTGCTGGAGTATCTCTCTACCTGTCGTATGGTAATGCGCGAGGGCATTGTCCGGGTTACAGAACTGGTTTGTAAGGAAATACTGTTCGTCACTGTCCGCAATCTTCTTGGCTTTAGCGACAGCGCCTTGGAAACCGAATTCTTTAGGTGTAAGGCAGAGGCTCGCGCCGAGATTGGACATTATCTTGACTCGCTCACCTGTCATCTGCTCAGGCATTACTACTAGAATCTTGTAGCCCTTCACAGCGGCAACCATTGAGAGAGCGATTCCGGTGTTCCCACTCGTCGCCTCAACTACCGTTGAACCAGGTCTCAAGAGACCTTCCCTCTCTGCCTTTTCTATCATGTACTTGGCAATTCGGTCCTTTATGCTCCCGCTGGGATTCATGAACTCAAATTTCGCGTATATCGAAAAGACTTGGTTTTGGTATCGAACGTTCAATCGTGACAGTGGAGTGTTCCCGATACAGGTCAAGATATTGATGCTGGACTGATTTAGAATTCTTTCCAAATGGATCCCAAACTGGGTAAGTCAGGACTCGCGGTCTACGTGAATGACATCCTTGATGAAACCTAAAAGCGATTCCTCCGGCTTACAATGATGGAAAAGATGAACAATCAACCTCCGAGAGGCGTTCTCTGAGAATTCCAGATTCCGAGAAAAAGTAACTCAGCGCCTTATGCCTCGAAATGCCTGTATCTGAACGTAGGTTCATCGTACAATGATCTTTTTTATTAGATTTGATGTAGATAATTCGTGTGATGTTATTACATGTCTCGAATAGGGCTTTGTTGGTTATACGCGATAACTAAGTATGGCTACGTGATCAGTGCCGAGGATCTTCTCAAAGCCATAGATGACGCTCATAGACTGGGTCTTTCGCTTTTTGAGATTGAAGGAGTCGCTGGCGATAATTTACGTGGAGTGGTCGAAAACAAGGCGGCTATACGGACCAAATGCCGTGAGACTGAGGTGCATGTTATGAATTTCATTCCAGTTCTCCCAGACCTCATGAGCATGGATGAGACGAAGAGAAAAACCGCTCTAGCAGAGTTCCAATCAGCATGCGAAACAGCAGCCTTCTTCGAGACAGGCATGATACAAATAGACACTCACTACTCGCCATTATACGTGGTCAAACCATATGACATCTCTCAAGACTTTCGTTTCATCTATCAACCACCAAAGATGCGATTCGATCAAAGTTTCGATTTCTGGAAATATTTCCACAATGTAATTGTTGACTCCGTGAGTAGGTGCAATGACCTTGCGGCGGAATCTGGGCTAAGACTATGCATTGAACCAAGAACATGGGAAAACATACCTAACGTCTGGGCTCTGGAATTATTGCTCCGTGAGGTCGGAAGTAACAATGTGGGTGCGGTGTTCGACACGGCACATTTGGCTTGTCAAAAGACGCTCCTCGTTCAGGCGGTAGAGATGTTGGGTAAGAAAATATTCTATGTGCACGCAAGCGATTCCGATTTCAAAATCGAAGATCACCTAGAAATAGGGAAAGGGCTTATCGACTGGACAAGTCTCTTGATGGCGTTGCAGAAGCACGGATTTGAGGGCGTATTCGGCTTGGACATTGGCGGAGCCCCACATATGCGTGATTCAATCGATGACACATATCTTCGGTCCCGAAAATACCTTGAGGATTCGATTAAAAAGGCAAACATCCATTGAGTCATTTCGACGCCAGCTTAAATCGCTAAGTTCTCAGATTTACTCGAACATTTTCGTAAGCTGCAGGTGTCAAAACATCGCGTTCAACCAGACTGCGCGACTGCAATACGTAAAGCTACTTGCCGAATAAAGCCGACCATAAACCTAACAGGTGACGTTGCAGGCTTGCCCTCACGACGTCTCCCGCATTTTCTAGCGTTAATCGGTGCTGCTCTGATCTGGAGCACTTCTTTTGTCGTTACGAAAATAGCGTTGGAAGGCTTCGGGCCGCTCACTTTGGGGGCGATTCGCTTCATAGTTGCGGCTTTGCTTTTGGTTGCGATTGTCGGTGTGAGCAGAATCGAGCGACCATCCCGAGTTGATCTCGGATTCTTAGCATTAGGCGGTCTTCTTGGTATCACGATTTATTTTTCTTTGCAGAACGTAGGTTTGGCCTTGTCTACCGCGTCAGACGCTGCTCTGTTAGTTGCATCGTTTCCAGTCATTACCATGCTTCTCGAAGTTCTCGTATACCGGACACGTCTCGACGCGATTCGCCTTCTCGGCGTTGGGTTGGCCATCCTAGGAGTTTACTTCATCGTGAGCGGAATTCCTTCGGGGGGAGTAAATCGGTTCATCGGCGACATTCTCTTAGTGATGTGTGGTGTTGCTTGGGCTTTCTATAATTTTGTAACACGACGAGTCCAGCGCAGCTACGACACGTTCACCATTATCACGTATCAAACTCTAGCCGGAGCACTCATGTTCCTACCTATTGCCTGGGTAGAACATTCGCAGTGGGTTGCACCGCCAATGATTTCATTTATGGCCATGCTTTACCTCGCAATTTTCGCGTCAGTAATTGCGTACTTCCTCTATGCCTTTGGTCTGAAAGGGCTCGATCCGACCACGGCCGTTACTATGATGAATCTCGTTCCAGTCTTCGGGCTAATCTTCGCGCTACTCATTCTCAAAGAACATGAAACGCTTACACAGCTGATCGGAGGATTCATAGTCATCACAGGAGTCATGGTAAGCGTACGACAAGTCTCACGTTTAGAGGAATGTTGTCAGCGACCATAAAGTAGGTTCGGGATCTTGAAAGACATTGGCCAAAGCGAGTTTGAACTTCGGCCATATACCTCCGATAGGGCAGTGATTGACGAAGTGCTCAGGCGGAAGATATACCTCAAGGACTTCCTCATGCCTTTTGTCAAGCAAAATGGGTTAGTCATAGACATAGGAGCTCACATAGGAAGTTTTACGATTCAGTCGTGCTTTATGCTTCATCCAAGAATGGTTCTAGCAATCGAACCAGATACAAACAACTTCGAGTACCTCGTCAAGAATATCGCCAAGGCACGAGTCAAACGTTTTGTCAAACCGATTCAGATTGCACTCTGGAATTCCTCAACCGAAGCCAACTTATACTGTCAAGCATCGAACCCTTCGTGCAATTCCCTTATTCCATCGTGGTATAAGTGGATGAAAAACATTCAGATGGAAAATGTCGATGCTTGCAATATCCACCGCGTCCATACTGACACTCTTGACCACATTCTGAACTCGTTGCATTTGGAAGATGCGGCTATCAACATAATCAAAATCGATGTGGAAGGAGCAGAAAAGCAGGTCCTTGAGGGAGCAACAAACGCGTTGCGAAGATGCGGGGTTGTTGTAGGAGAACTCCACGAAGCATTCCTCGCTGAGTATGCGCTCCGTAAAATGTTGAAGGACTTCGTAGTGCATCTCGGCGAACCCTACACATCGCTTCGTCTGCGCCGGTTCTGGGCGGTTAGAAAGTCGATCTTGAGTAATTCTGCAAAACGTAGGTTTCAGAGATTCGCGAAAGCGGCAGAGATGGAAGAGGCAAGCTGGAGAACGGAGGTATGGAGGCAGCAAGAAAATAGAATCAATTCTCTGAACAAACAACTCGACGCCATTCGAAGGTCGCTCAGCTGGCGTCTAACTGCTCCTGGAAGATCGCTACTGGATGCGCTACTACCTGCTTCACCAACATCATCAACCCCTGTCTTCTCATTCATTCATTCGAACCCGCTTCTCGCTCTGCGGAATTCTAACGTGCGAGATATCTTCAAACAATTAATCGAGGAGCGGCTCAACAACGAATTCCTCTCGACTTACTACAGGCTAGGCCAGCGAGTTGATTCCTATGTTATCAGAAACCAGAGAATTTCGCGAAAGGATCTGGTGATCCAAATTGTTAATTTCTTAACCACGATGCTCAATAATTCCCCAATCGCCGTCGCAAAAACGTTCTGGCGAGAATTCGGTTTCAACGGTGAAGGTAATGCTGCGGGAGTTCCACCCGAGATCGATCCGATTGAAACAGCGTATGGTAAAATCTGTCAGAAAGTGACGGGAGTTGTTATGGTCGAGGACATTTTGAAGCAATCCAACCTCTCAAATGGAAAGATTGTTGATGTCGGATGCGCGAGTAATGAACTCAATATGGCGATCCTTGATCATGCGGACCGAAAAGGACTCGGAGTTAATGAGGCCATAGGCACAGATATTCTCCAAACAACTACGGAACAGGTAGATCCTAGGCTTGAATTCAGAAAGCAATCGTCGTCGAAAACGCTTCCTGTTGAGAGCGACTATGCTGACTTAGTAATTTCGAAATGGTCCTTGCATCACATGACATTGGACGAAATTAATTCAATTACGTCCGAAATTAACCGCATTCTACGACCTGGTGGAAAGGCAATAATCATAGAAGCCCTCGCCGGGTCTGGCAACGATTTGCTTCGCGAATTCGTAACTGAGAGCAAACGCAAAGATGTCTGGCCTGTGGGACACTGGCAAGGTTTAAGGAGAAACTTGACGAGACAGTATCTACAGCTCCAACTGGATCAGCAAAAGGCAGTGTTGGCGCTCGAGGACTATTATGGACACTGGCTGGAGAGCAGAAGAACTAGTATGGCGCTCCCTTTTACTTACATGAGTCCTCTCGAGATTAATCGAGTGTTTAAGGCGGCCGGCATGAGAGAATCGGCCCGCCTTAAGCGGGTCTTCGGCTATGCGCCGATCATTCACCAGGGACCTCCTTCTGTGAGGTTGGTTTACTACAAACCTTCAGCAAACGCTCGAACTAAATACGAATAGTTGCAAGGTGCGTCACGAAGTAGTCGCCTTCGATCTCTTCTAAATTAACGCAACGCAGTCATTTGGATTCAGAAAATTTTAGAGAAGCGGAATTAATGCAGTAACGTAATCCAGTAGGTTTAGGTCCATCGTCAAAAACGTGACCCAGATGGGCATTGCACGCGCTGCAGAGAATTTCGGTACGGCTCATGAAGAGACTTCTATCTACTTGCGTCCGAATGTTCTGCTCAACTACTGGAGCCCAAAAACTCGGCCATCCCGTACCAGATTCGAATTTTGTTTCCGAACTAAATAGGTCGGTGTCACAACAGACGCATTTGTAGATGCCTTTTGCATGATTATTCCAGTACGCACCGGTGAATGGTCTTTCTGTTCCTTTCTTTCGAGCAACCTGAAATTGTTCAGGAGTGAGTAGTCGCTTCCATTCTTCTTCGGTCTTGCGTAACTGCCCTTCCAGCTCTAATACACCTGGGTGGATAAGAGGTAGTATTGTGGGATCAACGTTTTGGTATCGTCGAAAATCGTTGAAATGGTCGGGTATTGTTGAGATTTTCAATTATGGTAAAGCGGCAACAGGTCTTAAGCGTCCCGTTCTTCTCGGCAAGTGTGCTTCGGGATAGAGTTTGACGCGCCCACCATGGACTATGAGAACAAACTTTTCGGAGGCACCTATCTTTGTTTGTTGGGAAACGACCAAATCGTGCCTGCTCGCGTGCAGACATTGCAGAGCTAGGGCGATTAGAAAGCCTCAGCCGGGAGAACTGGATCATCAACAGGGTCTCAATCTAATCGACGAACTATTGGAATTCGATCAACCGCATCCTGCTCTCTTGATGACTGGCGGCGACCCGCTCATGCGAGCGGACTTCTTCGAATTAATCGAGCATGCGAAGCATAGAGGGCTTTACGTGGCAGTAGCGGCAAGCGTAACTCCATTGTTAAACGAAGACACGATCGAAAGGATGCGTCTCTTAGATGTTGATGTGATGTCTGTAAGTGTTGACGGAGCTACGGCTGTTACACATGATAAGCTGCGCGGAGTTCCCGGTACGTTCCAGAAAACCGTTGACGCGGTTCAACTCTCTCAAAAATTAGGATTGAAGGCACAAATCAACACGACTGTGATGAGAAGCAACATCGAAGAATTACCTGAAATATTCAATCTTGTTCGTAGAACTGGAGCAGTAGCTTGGGAAGTCTTCTTCCTGATCCGAACCGGTCGTGGATCATCGCTAGAGAGTCTAGAACCTTTCGAATGCGAAGAAGTAATGCATTTTCTCTTTGACGCATCGCAATACGGAATCCCAGTACGAACAGCGGAAGGACCTCAATTCAGACGAGTCCGGATTCAACGATTGAACCACGAAGCTTCACCTCAAGGCATGCTATACAGGCGACTTGAAACTAACTTGCATATCACGGAAGGTTCCCCTACTAGTTCACCTGTCACGAAGCTGACACAGACGGGAGACGGCAAGGGAATTGTGTTCATAACACACGATGGACAAGTATACCCAAGTGGTTTCCTTCCCATCAGCACAGGCAAACTAGCGGAGAACAGTTTGTCGTCAATTTACCGATTAAATCCACTTTTTGTCTCATTAAGAGACCCGTCAAACCTGAAGGGACGTTGCGGCAAATGCGAATATCGAATGGTATGTGGAGGATCACGCTCTAGAGCCTTCTCTGAATACGGGGATCCATTCCAAGAAGATCCTGCATGCCCCTACGTGCCAGAACAAAGACCAGCCGTCTTACAGAGCTTCAAAACCACAACAGAGAACCGTTAGCAAAGAATAAACTGCCACGCACAACACCCGACAAATGATGAACACTTTGCCAACGGATGACTTGACTACTATTGCTGAGAAATATGCAAACGACTTCATCAAAGAACTTCAGTTAGATTCAAAGGTTCAAGAAAAGTGCGATTTTTGTTGTCTTCTATGGTCGAGAGACTACTGGGCCGAACGAGCACGGAAAGCGCAGATAGACATCCAACAAATGAAAGAGCACGTAAACCGCTCGCCGACAGAAGCCAAGAACCTTACGGCGTTCTGCGCAAATTCACAATTCCTGAACACAGTCGCTCAAGTATACGCTAAACTATTCAGCGAAGAAGAGAAATCCTGCGCAGTGAAGAGTTTCACCAATTGCCCGTTCGTAGACAAACGCGAACACTTACTGCGTAAAGGTTCTCTCGCAAGCATCTTCATTACTATTTTGCACAAAGCCGTCTCCTACTCAATGCTCGAACGTCATCCTCTGGACAACGGACTCTTAGACGAAGAATACGTAAACGTGTATGGAATAGATCTAATCAACTTCCAAGATCTTCAACAATCTATGATCGACGGAAGATTCAGAACACTATTCAACGTAACCGTCAAACGCTCGCGAGAGCTTGCTGGAATACCTTCGTGAGAGAGACCTGACGAAATTAGGCTTGATCCGCCAGTTAAGGGGCATACGGAAGCTAGCGTGTGTTAACACATGTGTCAGCGCGCTGAAAAAATTTCAGCCACACGAATAGAGCCCAGTGGCTTGAGAAGTGGAGAGATTCCTTATTCTTTCCAGTTATTCGCAGAATTGGGCTACGGCAGATGCTAGGGGTCTCCCGCCTAAAATCATCCCGCCTTCTCGATGACCGAGTCCTTCTGATTTAGTTACCTCACCGGAAGCTACCTTAAGTATTTTTGTGAGAAGGAGTCTAGAGGATTCGTCCATTGTTATTTTGCCTTCGAGGACGGCGCCCGCGTTGAAGTCCATGTCTTCACGCATGTTGCGGTAGGTTTGAGGGTTGGCACAGACTTTGATGGTTGGACTGATTGCGTTTCCGTCGGCTGATCCTCGACCTGTTGTGAAAGCTATCACTTGAGCCCCTGCTGCAACGAAGTCTGTTGGTTCGCCGTCAGCTTCTAATCCGAAGTGACGAATGCTCTTCGCGACAAGTCCGTCTACTAGATACCATCCGGCATGTTTTGGGTATTCGCCGGGTTGAAGGACTCCTTGAAGCTGGCTGTGTCCGGTTTTCATCAGTGCTCCTAAGGATTTTTCTTCGATCGTCGTTAGCCCACCGTATACATTGCCGGGGGACATCATGGAATGGTCCGACCCGAATCTGGCTTCAAATTCAGAAACTGCAGATCTGACTAGTAGTGCGGCTTCTTTCCCGATCGTTTCGTTCTTTGCTCGACGTTCGATTAGGTGTTCGCATCCTGCGAGTTCGGTTAATTCGCTGGAGAGAACTCGCCCGCCGCTTTCTACGATCCTGTCCGCTGTCAGACCGAGGATTGGGTTCGCGGATAGTGCAGAAGTTGCGTCGGATCCGCCACACTTCATTCCCAGAGTTAGGGAGGAGATGTCGTGAGGTTTTCGTTTCACTTTCATGATTCGTTTTGACATTCGTTTTGCGATGGCTGTTCCTTTCTGGATTGTTTTCTTAGTGCCGCCGATGCCTTGTATTGTCAGTATCTGCACGTCTTTTCCCGTTTTAGATATGCCCTCTGCGACTTTTGATGGTGAATTGGTTTCACAGCCTAGCCCTACTACTAGCGCGGCTCCAATGTTTGGGTTTCGTCCAAGTCCGATCAGAATGTTGGAATCTTCACCGTTGGCCATGTTGTAGCAGTTGAACCATCCAAACACGGTAGCGTTTCTGATTTTTTTCGCGATTTCTTCAGATACGAATCTCGCGCAGTCTACCGTGTAAATTATTCCCACTTGGTTGCGTGCTCCCACTTGGCCATCAGGGCGCGGATAACCGTTAAAGACAAGTCGTTGTGTGATGGTTTCCACCCGGTTCAGAGTAACTGTTTCGCTAAGATTCTAAATGGTTTCGAAGATAACAAACATATCGGAGAGAGCATTCTCCTCTAGTCAATAATCTGGCGGGAGTATGAGCCACAAACCCGACGCAATCGTCATGAACAAAAAAGATAACGTAGCCACAACTCTTCGCCCGCTAGTTCAGGGACAAAAGGCGCATGTCAAAACTATTTCAGGAGAACTCATTGTTGAGCTGCAAGAAGCAGTTCCACCAAACCATAAATTTGCTATCCATGACGTCAGATCAGGGGAGCACATACTCAAATTCGGGGAAATCATCGGCATCGCAACCGAAGATATTCACCGTGGCATGCATGTGCATACTCGGAACCTGCGTAGCCTTCACGGAAGAGGTAGCGAAACTCCAAGCTGACGGTCTCGTATACCTATAGATGGTTTGCATTAGATTCCTGAACAAACTAGGGTCGCTGGAAATTCTAGAGCCTATTTGATAATTCGTGCTTCACGTGGATCGCGTATCCTTCCTCTACTTTCAATCCGAATATTATTGGGATAGGATTGAACTCTTTCTGTTTTTTAGAACTGTTGAGGCGACAGACTCTCTTTACCTCCCATACGAGCTTATCAGCAGTTTTCCGTGCGCCTCCGAATCCGCTATGCAAGAAAAATCCTTGTTTCTTCTTATTGCGTCGGGAATCTTTCGTCCAAGTGAAATGCGCTTCGTCTGCTTCAATACAAAGCGCATTCTTTCCACCGAAATCTCTAGCCAGAGGATGACCTTGGGGCAGATTGACGAACGCCAAGTTGGTAATTATTTCGGCAGGGTCAGTCTTCACTTGGACTTCAGTGGTTAGGGCTGGGTATAGCCCTTGTTTCCTATTGGAAATGTGCCAATTTGCAATATCTTCAGGTTTCGCTGATCTCGGGGTCTTGGAAAATAAGTCGTCGACTTGAATCTGTTCAGTCTCCTGCGCTTTGATTTTAGTCAATACTGAACAGAAATTTTGGGTAATCTTCGCTTTGATCAATTGGTCTTTTACCTCTGCAAAGAGATTCGACGCATTCGGCTCTAAGTATCCCTGTTTGTCTATTTGTGAGAAGGCGTTAGCGGGCGAAACCCTCTTCCATATTTTTTCGTAGAAAAGATTCAGGCTTGGATTGTCGCGTTTGACGAGGTTTAGTTTACCGCTCTCAAAGTTTTCAAGCAAGACGGGCAGGTACTCCATTTGATCAAGCCAGACGCCTTGAGTGCAGTTGAGGCAGAGGAGGGTCTGTTCTCGTCTAGCTCGTTCATACAATTGTCTGCAGAACTCATAATTTGCCCATTGGGTTTTATTGGCGCAGCAGTACGCGAGACATCCCATGGTGGTACTGCAGATTTCGAAAGCTGATTTTGCATCAGTGTAAGTTGAGTCTATTACAACCCAACGATCTCTGCGTTCGCCAATAATTGATTGAAGCAGATCTGTTTGCTTAGTGAGATTATCAAACTCCTTGTATGTAACATTCGCGAACGTATCCTTTGGTAGCATTGATTTTTTTGATTTCATGATGCGTGTTAGGTCAATTTGTCTAAGCGAGAGACCATCTGCTCTACGCCAGATACCCTTACTGTCGGATACCCAATGGATTCCAAGAGATCCATATTGTCGAATAATATTACGCCCAACTTGTCCTAGGCCGAGCAGCCCGAACTGTATCCTTTTTGGTTTCGGCAAATTCACATAACTTTTGATTTCAGAATTTTAGTGTGGCCGATTTTGGAACTATTCTGCGGGGACTCCGACGGTGCGTCCTCCGTCTACGACGAGGATTGTGCCCGTTATGTATGACGCTTCGTCAGACCCAAGCCATACTACCGATTTTGCGACATCTTCAGCCGCACCTAAGCGACGAAGCGGGATTGCGTGTTCGAGCGACTCAAGGGCAGCTTTCGGATTAGGAAGTTGGCTGAATGTTTTGTTCCATATTGTTGTTCTTACCTCACCTGGGCAGACAGCGTTGACTCTTACGTTATATGGAGCAAGTTCCAGGGCCATGACTTTCGTAAATCCGACGACACCGGCTTTGGCAGTTGAGTATGCGACTGAGCCAGGGTTCGGATAGAAAGCATTGATGCTCGCGGTGTTCACGATCGAACCCGATTTTCGTGCACACATGCCTTCGACGACGCATCGGGTGACTCTGAATACGCTGGTGAGGTTGAGATCTAACCAACGTGACCATTCCTCCATCGAGACCTTGAATGTATCTCCCATCTTAGGATCCCATCCTCCGGCATTATTGTGCAGGAAGTCGATTTTTCCATACGTTTTGTTGACCTCTGCAATTGCATTTTGGACATTATTGTCATTCGTTACATCCAGATGAATGAAGGATGCTTTCCCTTTCTCCTGTTTCGCGAGTTCAACGGTTTCAATACCGTGGGCGTCATCGAGATCAGCTACGACCACATGAGCTCCTTCTCGCGCGGCAAACAGGCAGGTGGCGCGTCCTATACCGGAACCGCCACCAGTTACAAGTGCGACTTTTCCATCTAACTTCATGTTCTGCGGCTCCTGAAATTCGCATTTACTAGAAGTTACATAAGAAATTAGGTTTTCACACGCGACCAATCATTACCCTCGGCGGTCCGACCACAAATTTCAGGAAATAGAACTATTATGACGATTCCACTTCATTTGTAATGCTACACTAATCGTCGCTGCACATGCAAGAAGTATCGCGCGACGCGTTTGAATCAAGGCTCATCATCATATCCACATGCTTACTTTTAGTGCGTGTCGACTAGTCGGAGCTAAATTCTATTGCCTTCCGTATGATATTTCCAGAAAATTCTAAGAGCCTTCTAAGTCTAGGTGATTTTGCTGTTAATTCCGCCAATCTAACGTTAAGTAAGTACAAGGCAGATTTCGGTTCCGTTTGAGAAGCTACTGCGAGTTTATGGAGGCTTTGGTAATTGCGAGTTATGAGTTCTGGACGACTTTGAACGATACTTTCTACGAGCGTTGGGTTGCTGTGACCTACGTCTTTCAGGTCTCTTGACCGATTTCCTTCGTGAACTCTGTAGTAATACAATACTTCGGGTATCACGTCTAGGGTGTAACCGGCTCCTACTAATTTCAGAAAGAGTTCGTAGTCATGTTGGCAGTTCTTGCTTTCAGACCAGCCACCTACTGTTCTTACCGCTTCGGTGAGGTAGATACTGTTCGTGTCACCTTGAGTATTCTCGAATAATAGTGCTGGGAGGCATGGTCCGATATGTTCGTAATATCTCAGTGAAGGAATGAACTGTATACCTGCTTTCGGTTTCAGTGAATCCAACACTTCCGTCTCTTCGTCGTTCGTGAACCTGGTGAAGTATGAGGATAGGACTGCAGCATCGTTTCTCTGAGCCATGGTGTGGAGAAACGTCTCAATCATGTTCGGTTTTGAGATGTTATCATCGTCTATACACATGAAATATTTCGTATCTACGTATAGTAAGGCTTGGTTCATTGCTTCGCCTTGGGAGAAGTTGTCTTTCTGAATTAATTTCGCGTTGGGAAATTTCTTCACAAATGTCTCTAGACCGAGGAGGCCTTTTGATTCTGTTTTGGATTCGTTGATGATCAGTTTGAAATTTTTGTAGGTCTGGTTGAGTAGTGCGTTGAGGGCTGTCTCTAGGTATTTGCGGTCATTTTTTGTGGGGATTATTATTGTGATGAATTCTTCTTCTTGTTGTCGCCGTGGATTCTGCGGTTGTTCGTCGTCGGGTTCGTGTAGACGTTGTTCGTACCATTGTAGAATTTTTTCTGGGTTGATTAATGATTTGCCGCGTGCGTAGGCGATGTCTAAGAGTTGGTTGGTGTATGCGTTGTCTTGTTTCAAGTGTCTTTGTATAAGCGTTGGAAGATTTCGTGGGTTTTCAATTGAGCAGCTTACGGATTCGTAGAGTTCGCTTTTAACTCCAAGCATTTCAGGTATCCCTCCTGATCTTGAAGTCACGAAAGGAATCTTCGTCAACATGCATTCCAAGATTGTGTTTGGAGAGTTGTCGATTCTTGACGGTATCACTACCAATCGAGCTTTGTTGTGAAGGTAGTCGATTGCTTCTTCACGTGTGGCGAAAGAATGGACCTTTACTTCATATTTGTGAAGACGATTGAGAATCTCTTTCTCGGAAGGGGCTAAAGCAAATTTTCCTACGAACGATATTGAGTAATGGCTAGGAAATTCGGTGTCAACTTGGGCAATATAGTTAAGTGCCTCAATGAATTCCCGAACACCTTTTGTTTCCGCGAATATGCCGAAGAAGATAATTTCATTTTGTTCCGTTAAGTTCCGGTGAGCGTCGTTCAGTGTAATACCGCTTGGGTTCAGTCTGCATACTGAAGCGTCCGATTTGATCCCCCAACCATGGCTTCGGTACCAATTTAGCAGGTAATTGCTTGAGGATACTTGGATGTCTGCATTTTCGAATGAATATTGTTCCAGATAGTAGCGTTTTAGGTCTGATATGGTTAGCGATGGTCTGTCGCTCTCTACCCATGTCCAGGATCCGTGAAGTTTTACGATGATTCTAGAAGTTTGATAGGCTCTGTAATTTCTTTTCATCTGGACTGGGATGAATCCGGTTCCTCCGCCGTCAGGGAACTCAATTAAATCGAACTCTCGGCCGCGTTCTTTTGTCAACGCTTGAAGCGCATTATGCATGACTTGGCTGCGTTTTATGGCAAAATATTGTAGGTCCATTATTGACCTTAATTCGCCTCGTACATCTCCGAGGGCGGTTGCGTCATAGATTCGTAATCCCGGTTCTCGTTTTCGTTTTTCGTGGATGATTCTGTTGGTTAGTTCCTGCGGGCAGAGGAGTACTGTCACATCCCAGCCATTTTTCGAAAGGAGTTGCGTCAAAGCGGAATAATGAGTTCCGATACCTCCAACTTGAGTCAGCGGTTCAAAATCGGGCGTAGCGATGCAGATAGACTTCAACGATCCATCTAATCCTGTTTTACCATGATTCAAGTCTTGGTCCACTTTTGATCAAGTGGATGTCCTAACGCGTGACAGTAATTGGGACTGTTTGTATGAAACATAATGGATTATCTTAGTTTTCCATGAATTCTCTTGGGGCTTATATATCGACGTTTGCATCGTGTAGTCTGACTTGTTGTGGATTCGAGAATTTTAGTGACTGGAGCAACCGGATTTCTGGGAAAGCGACTTGTCACAAAATTACGGGCTATGAACTTGAATGTCGTCGCTGCAGATTTGCAGGCTACAGACGAGATCGCCTCTCTGGACGTGCGTGACCAAGAAAATGTAAACGCCGTATTCGAATCATCGATGCCCGAAGTGGTAGTGCATTTAGCCGCGATAAACGACAATAATCCAAATTTTGATCGACCGTACGATCTTTACTTTAACAATATTCAGGGCACGCTTAACATCTGCGAGGCAGCGACACGGTTTGGAGTTAGGAAGATCGTGTTCCCGTCAAGCACTTCAATCTACGGGAACGTACAGGACGATGATCTGCCAATATCTGAAATGACCAGACTCCAGCCTCTAACTCCATACGCTACGAGCAAAGTTTGCGAAGAGATGCTCGTCGGAGACTATGCTAGAAGAACGAACACTAAGGTCATAGTGTTTAGATTCTCAATAATCTACGGACCGGAACAAAAACATGCCAACGTAGTCGAACAGTTCATGCGCAAGGCGGTCAGCGGCGATCCGATCGAACTGCTTGGTGACGGCAATCACACCCGCGAATTCTTGTACATTGACGACGCCATTGATGCTCTCGTGGAAGGAACGAATGACTCTAGTCTACCCTACGATACGTTCCTCATCTCCACGGGCAAACCGATTAAGCTCAGACAGCTTGCTGAAAAAATTTCGATGACAGTCGGTCGCCACATACCCATACAAAATATACAGAATAAGGGACCAATTTTTTCTCAACATTATGATGTTTCCAGAGCCATGACAAGCCTGAATTGGAAACCCAGAGTACCATTAGACGATGGTTTGTCGCTTATGCTTGAATGGGTTAGAGGTTAAAGGTTAGAGGTTTGAGGTTCGGGCTGAACATTATATGCTCAACGGGGCGCATACAAGTAAGAGTCAAGTGTTAAATGTTTAATCGAATTAACTGCCACTTCACAAGATACGTAACGTTTCTAGTTTTGTTCTTGATACTGGTCATTCCATTTATTTCATCTATTGTTCAGGTTCATGCGGGTAATTCTGATGTTGTGACTTGGATTGGGGGGACGAGTATTTGGGAAAATCCGAGAAACTGGTCATCGGGGAGTGTGCCGACCGAAGTGGACGATGTTCAAATTAATTCTGGAGTAGTTACAATTAGTAGCGCTCAAACAGTGGGTGGGATTACTGTTGCTAATGGTGCGACGGTAAACTGCAAGTCCTGTGTTCTAGCCACGCCTACAGGAGGCATCGTAAATTCTGGCACGATTGTCAATAACCGTGGCAACATCACTGTTGAAACCGGAGACTTGAACAACACCGTTAACGGCGTTATCAACAATGGGCCTGACGGAGCACTTACCGTTTCCGCTGGCGACATGAATAATGCTGGAATACTCACAAATGGATCCGGCAGCACAATTTTCGTCGACGTTGGAAATATCATGAATAGTGGTTCTATCGATAATTGTTCCGGAGGGACAATAACCGTAAAAGGCTACAGTGGTGGGTCCCTCATAGTTCAGACCGGACCGTGCCTGCTGAATATTGCAGGGTTTTGCTTCTCTTAATTCAGCAGTCGCGATACCCAGTTTTACTCGAGCATAGTGTAACCTGTACGTAGGATCTTCATGTTTTGCGACGATTTAGTTACCCTATTCTGATTTCATTCAGTGATAAGAACTAAATACAGAGCTCGAAACAGTCTTTTGTCGGTCGATCAGATATGAAACCCCGATTCGTTAAGCCTCACGTTCCAGACACGAGTAATGTGAATACGATAGTTCGAGGCGCTGGAACTACGAGTGTACGACAGTCGCCTTCTCAACGATCGAAAACTAACATTCGAAAGGTCCAGGATGCGTTGGACAAGATTGTACAGTTACGTGGAGTTACATTCGACTGGACGGATTCGGGTCGACAAGATATTGGTTTGATCGCTGAAGAAGTAGGCAAAGTTGTGCCCGAGGTTGTAACCTATGAGGATAATGGTGTAGACGTTAAGAGTTTAGATTACGCGCATTTAGTCGCTCTCATAATCGAAGCTATCAAAGAACAACAACGCGTAATTGATGACCAGCATATGGAGCTTGAGGAAATTAAGGCAGCGGTAAAGATTTTATCCGCACAGAAAACAAAGCGCACAGTCTCCTCGTTCACGTGAGGAACTGATCCTAAACTTCTCCAACAATACAATTACTTGTAATCATTTTTTGTGTTTGCTTTATTCCTCTGATCGAAAAGTTTCGGAGATGGTGTACCCATTTCCGGGACTTGTGAGGGTTATTGGGTCTCCTGCTGCGATTTCTCCTTCAGATCGCACTGCCAAGTAGAAACCACTTCTTCCACTGTTCTGGAAGCGTTGAACCATTTCCATGCTTCCAAACTTGATGCCTAGCTTGTAGCATGGGAATCGAGGCTGTGTGACTTCCAGCTCAGCTGAACCAACGCGAAATCGGTCACCTATACGAACCGAATCCTCCAACAACCCTACAGTAGTTAGATTTTCACCGAACATACCCCATGGCAAATCTCGTTTCAACTCATATTGCCAATAGCTATAGTGCTCAGATGGGTAAGCGTACACTGCTTTCCTAACTCCACCATGTACTGTGAGATCCGCTTGGCCATCACCCTCTAATCCCAAATCTCGAACCGTAACACGATCGACTACAGGACGCTTGAATATTCCAGTTTCAACCTTCCGCTCATTCCAGGTTACGGTCCGAGGTAACGCTACGTTAACCGATAGGACACTTCCAACCAATTGTATCGCCAACATTACGATATGATTCCAAGCTCTCGCAATAAACTGGGAGGGCTTATATTCGCATGTACACCGGCATCGAAATTCAAGCATAATGTCTAAAGCAACTTGACATGCATTCCGCATTCCCGAAGCAAATTCAAGATTTAGCTGTAAGTTCAGATCGATTAATGCATATTTAATTTTGTGTTCTAATCTGACTTGATTCGTAATTAGCGGTTTTGGAGTATTCAAATTATGATAGATCGTTTTCTTATTAGATTGGAAAGAAAAGTTCGCCCTTAATCTTCAAGGGAATAACAGAACTGACTTCAATGCATAGTAAGTGATAGCGGAAATTAGCGCTGATGCGGGTATCGTCAGAATCCAAACCCACACGATTTTCCTAGCCACCAACCAACGTACTGCCGATAAACGGCGAGTGACTCCAACTCCGACTATCGCACCCGCAATAGTGTGAGTGGTGCTGACCGGTATGCCGAGATGGGCGGTTAGAAAAAGTGCTGAAGCGGCAGCGGTTTCTGCGCTGAATCCTCCGAAAGGTGAAAGTTTTGTGATCTTCATTCCCATCGTGCGAATGATTCTCCATCCGCCAAAATATGTGCCTAAGGCAATTGCGGCATGTGCCAATAGAATAACGTAGACCGGAACATAGAATTTCGGTCCAAGTAGTCCTTGCGAGAAGAGGAAAACTGCGATGATCCCCATGGTCTTCTGCGCATCATTGGTTCCATGTCCGAGACTGTAGAGTGCTGCTGAAACCAATTGCAGGCGACGAAAAGCATGGTTTACGCTACCTCGAGAAAATTTCCTCGCAATCCTAGTAGTGAGCATAATGAGTCCTGAAGCACCCACTAGTCCGATAAAGGGAGATAACACAATGAAGAGAACTATCGGAATAAGTCCACCTAACTTCACCACACTCCAACCGCCAGCAACTACGCCTGCGCCGACGAGGCCACCGACAAGTGCATGCGAAGAACTAGTAGGTAGCCCAAACCACCACGTAATAATATCCCATGCAATCGCTCCGACTAATGTGGCAAGTATCAGCCATTGGTTAACTATCTGAGTAGATATTATCCCGCTTCCTATCGTAGCAGCAACACTCACTCCAAACCCGAACGCTGCCACGAAGTTGAAGAACGCAGCCCACAACACACCCGTTCGCGGTGGTAGGACACGCGTTGAAACTACAGTTGCGATGGAATTGGCCGCGTCGTGGAACCCATTCATAAAGTCGAATGCAAGCGCGACACCGACTATGAAGATTACCAGTTCAAGAGAAGACATCCGACTCTACCCTAGATCAAGAATACTCTATAATTATACTGCGAATTTCTTGAACCACATCTTCACATTTGTCAGTAATCGTTTCCATTAATTCATAGATCTCTTTGAGTTTGATGATCATTATCGCATCCTGTGACCTGAAGAGCGCGGCTAGCGCCTCGTGCAAGATCTCGTCCGCTTCATTCTCCAATCGATCAACCTCGTTACATCGAGCTTCAATGTACTCCACCTTGATCTCGCGTATCGCTGCAAAAGCAAAATCAATTTCCTCCACGGCCTTCGTCACTATTTCAGTAAACTTACGCATCGTGTCGGTCGGAGTCTTAATCTCGTAAAGAATTAGACGGGTTACTACTCCGTCTATGAAATCTAAAACGTCATCATATAACGAAGCAAGTTTAGCAATCTCGTCACGATCTAGAGGAGTGACGAAAGATTTCAACAACCGTTCATAAATTTCATGTACAATCTCGTCCCCATGATGCTCAATGTTCGCTATTTGGCCACGTCTCTCTTCCAATCTGTCATAGTTTGACATAAGATCATGTAGCGCTTGGGCTCCCGAGAGCACGTTCTTTGATTCTTGTTCTAGAAGTTGAAAGAACATTTTGTCGTGAGGTAAAATTAACTCTCTAATTCCCATGTCAAATCCGCTTGACGGAACCTAAGTTCAGTCATTAAAACGCTTGTGACAAGTTGCAAACGTGAAATGTGAGAAATTCATGATCCCGGGATTCAGGTCGTATACCTTCAAAGAGATTTCCACGGACGCATTTAGCTTAGCTAGAAAGCCTTATCATGTGATACGAAAACTGGCCCGAACGTGTTAATAGTTGTTTGACGAAGTTGTTGTTACCAAGGCTGTGGAAATAAAGTCAAGATTCACGGGTTCTAAATCGTTTGACCTGACGATGTTGCAGGATGAATGCGAAAAACATTACAACGATATGATCGGACGCGTGATTGAAATACGGAACAAGATCACTGAACCGAAAATACAGAACATGTGCCAAGAGGCAGTCAATCAGTTACAGAAACGCAAGGACGCTTTAGCCTCCACGTTCAATAAAGACGAAGAAAAAATCAGCGGCTTTATTGAGATATGCCGAACGATCAACATTTGAGGTTAATGTCTTTTTTCGTACCACTCTAAACGTAGCTGTTAGTTTGAATCGATGAGTGCGTATTTAATCGGCACGTTGTCTGGTATCTGTTGTGGAGTAGGGATTTAGCTTGGGTTTCTATTTGTATAAGCTGATTGCGCCTCGAGTGACTTTTGCTCAAGATATGACTGACGCGGAAGCGCAAGTGTTGAAAGTTCATAGTGAGTATTGGACTGACTTGGCTGCGAGAGGTGTTGCTGTGGTTTTCGGTCCTGTTTTGGATCCGAAAGGATCGTGGGGACTGGCGATTGTGGAAGCTAAAGTCCGTGCGACCGGAACGGAGGATCCGGCGATTAAATCTCAATTCGGTTTCAAATTTGAAGTATACCCAATGCTACAAGTCGTCACGCGAAAATAATTAGCTCAAAATTAACTATCCGTCAGCATACCCGGTTTTAAGTTATGATTTCGTTGGTCACCTTGTACTTCTAAATATCGCAAACTCCATTGTTCGAAGGATCAGAGTGCAAGACATTACGGATGCAGAGATTAGGCAATTGATCGCGTCAGTTGATTATTCTGAAGCGCTGACATTGACTGCGGGAGAATCTGAGGTGCGAGCTGCCTGTAGAGATGCAATACGATATGGCTTCCGGGCGGTAGTTGCGTTTCCGCAGTATTTGAAGATCCTAGTTGATGAGCTTACGGGGTCACATGTTCGTGCCCAGATCCCAGTAGGCTTCCCCTGCGGAGGCGTCACCACACATGTCAAGTGTACTGAAGCGGAGGAGGGCTTGAAACTAGGTGCCACTGACTTGGACATGATGAATCTCTCCGCTTTCAAAGCGGGTCACTACAAGCAGGTTGCAGACGACATAGCTGCCGTGTTGGCTGTGGCTAAACCATTCCATGTCCCCTTCAAAGTCATAATTGAAGTCGGTGCACTGACTGACTCCGAAATCGTGACAGCCTCCAAGCTAGTCGCGGAAAGCGGCGCCGATTTCGTCAAAACCTGCACAGGATTCGGCCCTGGTCGAGTGACTCTGCATGCAATTCGTCTAATCAAGGAAGCGGTCGGCGACCGAATCGGCATCAAGGCCTCAGGCGATGTTGCCTCCTTGGAAGACGGCGTAGTATTAATGCGAGCAGGAGCAACAATCGTTGCCCTACGCAAGCAGCTGGTCGAACAACTTAACGCGTTAGGTTGGCAACCGCTATGAGTTCAGTTGAATTCAAACGTGAAATATGGCTCAACAAGTATCCCTAAGCCAGGACTTGATTCTGAAATCGCGCCATTTTAGTAGAGTTCTGCCTTTCGTTATGATTTCGTGTCAGTTTAGAGCTTTCAAAAGAATGGCGCGGGCTAAGCGGTTAGCTGTAAGTTCAGATCGATTAATGCGTATCCAATCATGCGATATTCGTAGTAGATCTCCGCATAGTTGCCCATAGTTCGCCACACTCGAGCTTTCTAAGGTCTCACGGATCCGTGTCGTAACCAAAAATTTCTGGAGAACCGGAATCGAGACTAATTCGATAGGGATACTCGTTGCAAGGGGTCTGCTCGTATCAATATATATTGCATTAGCGAATTCCACCTTTTATGAGAAATTTTGAACTGAGTGTTGATGTTGGTGAATCATATAATGACCCGATGCGCTTCGTCGAATCTTGCCAGGTGGCTGAAAAATCGGGATTCAGGTCTGTCTGGTTCGGTGACCACTTCTTACCCTGGGTACACAGCAATGCTCGATCCGCCTTTGTTTGGTCAGTCATGCCTACGGCTCTTGATCGTACGAAGAAACTAAAGATCGGCACAAACGTAACCACCCCAATTGGAGGCAGATTTCACCCCGCGATAATCGCACAGGCGGCTGCAACGCTTGACAACATGTACCCGGGTAGATTTCTTCTCGGGGTCGGTTCTGGTGAGGCAATGAACGAAAGCAGGTTCTTTCCGTCTGGTTGGCCAAAGTGGCAAGAGAGAATCGAACGTCTTTCCGAAGCTGTAGTGTTAATGCGAAAACTATGGAATAGCCGAGACTTCTTCGATTTCGAGGGGAGATATTTCAAGATGAATGCTCTCTACCTCTATACTAAGCCTAAGTCCAAGATTCCAGTGTATTTCTCAGCGATTGGAAAAAAAGCGGCCTCCTACGCGGGTACATACGGGGACCATCTTATCACGACTGGCAACTCTCCAGCTAGGTGTCACGATGTCATTTTTCCTGCCTTCGAAGAGTCGGCTCGGAAGGCAGGAAAGAACCCTTCTGAAATGGAGAAGATGGTGCATTTTCAACTCTACCTAACAAGCAAGAAAGCGGGTTTGAATAGAATGAGACGAACTGGTGAAGGCGGGATAGTGGCAAAAGGCGCCTATGATGAGCCTGATCCAAGAAAAATAATGGCAATGGTATCTCAGGTATCGGATGAGAAAATTCTTGACAGATTCCAATTTATCTCCTCCGCCGACGAGGTGATTGAAATTATTGAAAGCTTTCGAAAAGTTGGAGCAACACGAGTAAACATATGCACACATTCTTACCCAGATCGAATCAAATATCTCGGAAAGAAAGTGCTCCCTTATTTCAATAAGCGGCAGAAGAAGTAAGATTAGAGCCGTCATGTCCTATTCGGGTTATCCATCGTTCAAGTGGCCTGACAACAGGCCTGTTAACAGTCTCCAATCAATCTCAACTGCTCGGATAATCGTAAATATGCAGGGTTTAACCCATAACCCTTCGGACGATACTTAGTTGTAAATATAACATTGGGTTTGAAATCCATCGTACTGAGCTTAGGGGATATTGGAAAAGTTCGGATTAGAGATGGGATTGCAAAGAAACATAATCGCCGTGTTGCTGGTGACGCTCGTAACGGTCACATCCATGTTGACAACTGCCGAAATGGCGTTTTCCGTTTCAATGACAAACGATCAATATCCGGGTGGGTCTGCTACATTTTACGGTAACGTTGCCGCGCCCGATCAAGCTGGGTGCGTCTATTTCACTGCGATAGCAGAGAGCAATCAGTGGGTGCAACAGCCCGATGCTCCAAATCGTTTCGCGCTTTACCATCTTCCACAAAATTATCCACAAACAGGGGCAGTTGTAATTACTGGATTCGAAGGAGATCCATATCCTCTGGTAGGCGGAATTTCGTCATCATATTTCCAAACTCCGCAATGTGTAGCGCCCGTCATTTATGTTCTAACTATTACGAGCAATGGCGGGCTGATGCTTAACCCGAGTGCTGATTCACACAAGGGAATTCATGGTTAAGGAGGTCTACTCTGAAATTCTATATCTCGACTAACTCCAAGTACCGTTTCTAAAAGAACTTGGTCTGCTGTTATTGATGCTTGAGCCGATTTGTGGCCGCGAATGATTTTCTCTAGCCGGGTAGCAGCCAAAATTCGTTTCCATCTGGATCTTTGAACATGGCGTACGATCCCCATTCTGCTTTCGTTGGTTTAACGCTGAACTCAACTCCCTTACCACTGTATTCGGCGTACGTTTGGTCCAGATCTTTGACTCGGAATCCAATACCAGTATTGCCCTTCTCGGACGGAGTTGTCTCGCATAGATGCATGACGATTTGCGAACCTTTTGGCGCTACTGTTACCCAGTGCCCTTCTTTGTCGCGGATTTCAAACCCCAATTTCTCCTTAAACCAATCTGCTGATTTATTGGCATTTGAAACAACCACCGCGACATCGAGTATCGATTCAATCATCTAACCCACCTGTTACCGTTTATTGGATATCGGGCTAATAGGTATTGAACATTCCATGCTAAGCAAGAGGTACCCGTAGGAGTTACAGTCGTCGGTGATAGTTTTTCTCACATAACGCCTTTTTAGACGAGCACGTTTATGATATGTCTGAGGTTCGAAAAAGGTGGGCAAGTTTAAGGAATTGCGAGATCATCTCGAACAGCTCGATAAGGAGTCTGAGCAAGCGGCTCGAGCACTCGAAACAAAACTTAATCAGCATGCCAGAAAAGCAGCATCGGATCTTGATCGTGAATCAAAGAAGTTTTCGAACAGAATCGTTAACCTTGAGAAACGCGTCGCGTACTTAGAGCGGCGATTGAGGAAAGCAAAGTAGTCGCGTGCTCCCTAGGCGAGTCAACTTGCAGTGAAGTTGCTTTTTGTCTATTGTACATTTTCGATGGATAGCACCACTTTGCCGTGGGCAGAACCGTTATCGACTTTCTGGTACACATCAACGGCATCCACTAATGGAATTTGGATGATTTTCGCATGGAAGATGAAGAGAGTTTTGGTTTCGTAAAATCTAGGTTATACGCTCTCACTTCGCATTGGCGTAGAAGGTTTATTCGATTCGTTGCGGACGATATTAGATCAAGAAATCCTCGATCCGTGCTTGACATCGGATGTGGGACAGGCGACATACTAATTCAGTTGCGAAGACTCGGGATCGAACTTTATGGTATTGATCCTTCGCCGTTCATGCTGGAACTTGCAGAGAAGAAAATCCGAGATTCTGGTCCAAATCATGAACTATCTCCAGTGTTTCTGAGTCGCGGGAACAATAGGTATATCCCCTTTGAGAGGGAATTCGACATAATCTTCTCCTCGCTCTCCTTCCATCATTGGAAGGGAAGGGATGAGTCTGTGCCTGATATTCTCGCAAGGCTTAGCGGACATGGTGAATTTGTGATATACGAGTATGACGGGGAGGCGATGTCATTTCTTCGACGCTTGGTTATGGCAAAGCATACGCTTTCGTCGGTCGATGTGGAGGGGCTGCGATTCGATGGATATGCTAGAGTGGTTCAGCATAGTGGTTCGGTCATCATTGTGAGTTTCAAGAAGACCTTCTCGAAGAACTCCACATGAGACGATGGTATACGACAATCTAATTCTGACCTAGAGAACAAGCCCCGATTCTTCTCGAACATTCTTTTAAGGCAAATACACACGAGACGAAACCATGAAGAATCTTACACTTGACGCGCAGGGAGAATTGTGCTATACGATAAGTGCATTGAACAAACCGAGACTTTTCATTGATCCAGGTGAGACGGTAAATGTAGAGACCGAGGATGCGTTTTCGGGACAGGTCCGGAAGGAAAGCGATAGGCGAGACGTTACTAAGATCCCCTACCCAAATCCTCAATCTGGTCCCATATTCGTCAACGGCGCGGAAAAAGGTGATATTTTAGCCGTCAAAATTGAGAACATACAACCGCTTATCGGCCAAGGGGCAACACGTATCGTTTCCTTTTGGTACAATCAGAGAGACGACACTGAGCTGTTGTTAAAATTCTTAAAAACAGAAAATGTCCCACACGGCATCAGGATCTGTAAAATTCGAGAAGAGAAAGTCTTCTTTGACAAATTTACTATTCCATATCAGCCTATGATTGGAACGATAGCCACTGCTCCTCCAACTGAGACGCTACTCACGCTTTATCCAGGACCTCATGGTGGTAACATGGACATCAAAGAAATCACCGCTGGATCAACCCTATTCCTCCCCGTTTGGGTTGACGGTGCCTTCTTGCACTTAGGAGATGCTCACGCAGCTCAAGGAGAAGGCGAACTTTCAGGAGCAGCTGTGGAGATGCCATCGAAGACCACTCTGAAGATTGATCTGATAAAGGGTCGATCGATACAGTGGCCAAGAATTGATTGCAATGATACGTTGTATTCTGTTGCCGCTACCGAAACTGGACGATCACTCGTGGAGGCATTGCGAGTCGGATTTACAACGTTGGCACTTTGGCTTGAAGCAGACTACGGTTTGGATCGATGGGACGCGTTCGAGCTGCTGACTTTTGTATCCAAGGTAAGTTTTGGAAACTTGTGGACTGTTGCTGTTGGAATCCCAAAACAATTCCTACCCGACAGAAAAACTGACTAGAAATCCTGAATTGGTTAACTTCGAAAGGTCGATCCAAGTCTGAGTTCTAAGAATTCAAGAGGTTCGAAAGTTGTCTAAAAGAGGAGCAATTTTATTCATGTGAAGAGAAACGGTCACCGGAGCTTCGTGAAGCTAAAATTTTGAAATCATGCGTGATCCAATTTGCGGAATAGGTTAAGAGCACAACTTGAAGATGGACAGGTAGAATTTGGAATCAATCTGGGAATAGGAAGCTGCGAAGTTCCGTATTCTCTTGGCGAGATCGGATTGGATTGGGTTAATTTTGATACGCAGCACTCGATTTTGGATACGCGAGCAATCGCCTCCATGATTCAGGCGATGAGTTATTCCAAGACTGTCCCAATCATTCGTGTATTATCTAACGACGTAGGGCTAATCAACAAGGCTTTGGACATCGGCGCGCAGGCTGTGATTGTGCCTATGGTGAATACGCGCGCAGAAGCGGAGAAAGCAGTTCGATCTGCGCGATACAAATCACCTGGATTGCGAAGTTGGGGTGCCCGTGCTGCAATCAGAGATCCCGAGTATGCTGCAACGGCTGATTCTGAAATAATGGTAATCCCGCAGATCGAAACACAACTCGCTCTCAAGAATCTCGAAGAGATCGTTACCGCAGACGGAATTGACGCCGTGTTTTGTGGACCTTCTGATCTTTCTATGTCATTAGGAGTCTTTGGTAAGTTCGATAATCCTTCCTTTCAAAAAGCAGTGGAATCGATTGTGTCAACATGCGAGGCGCATGATGTCACGCCGGGATTATTGGCTCCTGCTGGGAATGTTGAAAAGAGTATCCAACAGGGATTCAAGCTAATCTCGCTGGGACAAGACTTGTCTATGCTTACACAAGCAGTTGCAAATGTACTCAAGGCCGCTCGAGCATGTGTAACATCAGCGAAGCACTAACGTATTGTTGCTGAAAATTTTGCTTTGCCCTCGTGGTTTGCTAAGCCTAATTGACGTTGTTGCAAGTTTGAGAACACGCAGCCAAGCCTAAATATGACATACGTCATAGAATAGTTAGTGACCGACCATGGTGAGTCGTCTTTTCATATATCTCCGAGAAGAGGAAAGACAAGCAAGAAAGAAGAAAATGCACCGATAACTGTTTTCGCTTACCGGCTGTAGTCTTAGTTTTCCTGAAGAGATAGGGAATTACTGGTTCCCTTCGATTTGGCAAATAGCAGAATCTGGCGAAGCCTTGGATTAACTCTCTTTTCCAGGATTTGAGCCTTAGAGAGGATTTGATAGGAGAAAGTATTGTATCATTCCGATGAAGGAGAATGATGAGGATGTCAGTCAATATGAAACACTAGCACGTATTCAAAATCAACACAGTTAGCAAATTCCAATTGAGGAAAACTTGAGACAGATTAAATAAGAATCACAGCGGTAGGCTCGAAGATTCGGTGTGCGCATATTGAGGGTTCGATTGCCGAACTCCGATGCACGATCAATGACGATGACGATTGATGAAATACAAGTGGGTCGTCCTAACTGTCACTACCGTCGGTGTTTTGATGGACGGGATAGACTCAAGGATCGTTATAATTGGACTTCCTCAAGTTGCTGCGGCGTTGCATGCCGATATTGAACAAGCTATTTGGTTCACCCAATCGTACGTGCTTGCTTCTACGATTGCGTTACTGCTAATCGGAAGACTGACCGATATAGTAGGGAGAGTAAAGATCTACACAATCGGCTTTGCAATCTTCACAATTGGTTCAGCCCTCACAAGCATCGCTCAAAATCCGGCTCAATTTATTTTGTGGAGAGGTTTGCAAGGCCTTGGAGTTGCGATGCTTTTTACGAACAGTGTAGCTATGATTGTGGATGCTACTCCGACTAACGAATTAGGTTTTTCTCTTGGGGTCAATCAAATTGCGTTCAGGTTTGGCGCAATGGCTGGGTTGACGATAAGCGGTTTAATTCTTTCTTTTCTTGATTGGAGAGCGCTCTTTTACGTGAATATTCCAATTGGTATTTTTGGTACGTTTTGGTCGCATCATAGGCTCAAGGAGATAGCCAAAGTAGAGAAGAAAACGACAATAGATTGGTTTGGATTCGCGTCTTTTTCGATTGCAATCACAAGCTTTCTTCTGGCGCTGACTTACGCCGCTTACGGATTGTCTGAAGACTTTGTAGTGTACGGTCTCCTGATTGTCAGCGTAGGGTCACTCGTGATCTTTGTTTTACATGAGAGGAAACAGAAGCATCCCCTGCTCGATTTGGGCCTACTGAAAATACGTGAATTCACAGGAGGGTTGATTGCGCAATTATTGAATGCGATCGCGTGGGGGGCATTTCTTCTGTTGTTAAGTCTTTATTTTCAGTTGATTCTTGACATGAGTCCTCTAGATGCCGGCATTAGGATAATTCCGTTTGACATTGCGTTTCTTGTTGCAGGTCCATTAAGCGGAAGATTTTCTGATAGGTATGGGCATCTCCCATTCACAACTACCGGCTTGATCCTCACCAGCCTCTCACTTTTTCTGTTTTCGACAGTCGCGATTGCAACACCAATATCGTTGGTCTTCGTTTACATGATGATTCTCGGAGTGGGAATGGGATTGTTCGTCTCTCCAAATATCAGTTCGATTATGGGTTCTGTGCCTGAAAAGAGAAGAGGAATCGCATCCGCGTTCAGAGCCACGTTCTTTCAAGTTGGATTTGTCATCAGCATCAATGTTGCGGTGCTGATAATGACTTTCGTAGTGCCATACCAAACAATAACGCAGGTAGTATCATCAGTAAATCCGATCTCGCTTTCGAAGTCTGACAAACTGCTATTCATCGAAGGACTGAGCAGCGCTCATTTCTGGCTTGCAATCGTCAACCTTGCTGCGATTCCGCCTTCGATACTGCGTGGCAACTCAAAAAGAATACACAACGAATTATTGGAGAAAGCGCCCTCAGTAGGTCATTACGAAAGCAGCGCGGTTGCCTAAATCCGGTATGGCAACTTATTGAGCAGAATTTTGTTTTTCTGACTGTAATCGTTCTGCTAATTGGCTTGGCGAAACGATCACTTTCTTGTCGTCTTCAGGGAGTTCGTACCATCGTTTCTTCTCTCCGATTCTCGCTCTAATCTTCCAACCAGTCGTTTTTGGAATATTTTCGATTCGTGAACTTAATTCTTCAAGATGTTTACGTGTAACTGATTCATATTCAGAATCAAGTTGGAATTCCTTCAGTGCAGCCAGGATGAATCCAATATTGGTGCTTAAGGTTTTGTAGATTCCCCAGTCCTCGCTGCATAGCTGAGCTAGATGGAGTCCGTTTATCATTTCAGGTTCATCTGAATCGCCGATTTCATGATCATGTACCAGAGCGATGATGTCCCTGTATTCGCGTTCCGTTATGTGAACGACCTGAAGTTTCGTGGCTAGAAGATCTGCCAAAGGTATCGTTAGTTTGTTGAGTGTTAGTCGATCTCTGAAGTCGAATTTGTGGCACATCTTGAAGACGTCGAGGAAGATATCTATTCGTCTTTCATTTGTTAGATCGTTGAAGATTAGCCTCTGATCTCCATAATACGCGTTGAAAACTTCTCTCGGTGCATACCCAAGATCCAGGAAGAGTTTTTTGATGCTTCGAGCTTGCTTCGACAAGCCCATGAAGTCAATATCAGCATATTTCCGTTCTAGAGATCGATGAGTCGCGCTTGGGCAATGAAATCGGATCGCCAATCCGCCGAACAATCTCAAGATTACGTTTTGTTTGTCAGCTAGATCAATGATTCTCTGAGTTTCCTTAACAATGTCAGCAAGAGGAGTAGTTGACGCTTCATTAGCCACTTAGAATCAACTCCATGAATGCGATATCTTTCTGTTTCTCACTAAAGCGCAATATTAAGTGACCTTCGGAACGTTTCCAACTTTGAACATAGCCTCGATAGCCACCGCTCCCACAAACTGAATAACCCACAATTGCAGGCGTTAGGAGCCAGTGCAGTAGTTGACGATTAAGAGAATTGATGCGATCCCAGTTCGAATGCCGATGCGCGGTTTTACTGACGCGTATTCAACGTATTCAATGAATCAATTTGTCCTTATTCGTATAGAGAATGATGATGGGAAGATTGGTTATGGAGAAGCCCCATGCACGGTTACGGTCGGATTCTACGGAGAGACA